>Ga0099364_10000131_pt1 | contig 122255 bp, 103 predicted proteins | sample TergutTh196P3_FD_73070 | JGI IMG/M metagenome (GOLD analysis project Ga0099364, IMG submission 73070) | Microcerotermes parvus P3 segment gut microbial communities from Pointe-Noire, Republic of the Congo - Th196 P3 | ecosystem: Host-associated > Arthropoda: Insects > Digestive system > Gut ...
ATAATCATTCTCGGAAATCAGGTTGGCGCGAACCAGACAAAGGTCGTCGTAATAGGAAGTCGCGCCCTCAAAGAACCAGAGTAGCCGTGTGTAATTTTCGCGCTGCCATTCGTTTTGCGCGAGAGCCAGAGGGCGAATGCGTTTAACATTCCAGCGATGAAAATACTCATGACTGGCGAGGGCAAGAAAATTGGCATAGGCTTCCAGCGCGGCCTCGTCGTCGGGCAGGCGCGGGGAAGGCAGGCTATCGCGCTCGACAAGCAGAACGCTGGAATTTTTGTGCTCCAATCCCCCGTAGCCGGAATCCGCCGCCATGACGAGGAAGGTGTAAGTATCGGGAATTTCCGGCGCGCCAAACAGGTTCATTTGCCAGGCGCAGATTTTTCCCAGGTCACGGGCGATTCGCTCATGGTTGCAGTCAGTCGCGCCGGCCAAGACAAGGCGATGTGAAATGCCATGCGCGGTGAACGGAATTTCGGTCAGGCGTCCCATCAATACCGGATGATCAAGCAGTTCGGCGTAATTTTCCGCCCGATAAAGGCCGAATGAACCGTTGCCGTGTCGCGCCCCAAGGCGGGGCAGTGATGTGGCGACTTCCCACCCGGCGCGGCCTTCTTCTGGCGGCAGTAACTCAACCTGGCAGGGAGCCTCCTCTTGCCCACGCGGATATAAAAATACGCTGCTGGAGTTGAAAAAGGCAAAATTCTTATCGAGAAAGGCGGCGCGAACCGAGAGTTCGCCCGCATGGACTTCGTAATAGAGAGTGAGCGGTTTTGCCGTGGGCGCGGCCTTCCAGGTGGATTTGTCGGTCTTTTCCAGGCGCAGCGGGCGACCTTCTGATTCGGCGCGAATCTCGACGATATGACGGGCAAAATCACGGATCAGATAACTACCCGGAATCCATGCTGGCAGGGAAAAATATTGCCCCGCCGGATCGGGCGTATCTACCCGACAGGTGATGACAAAGCGACGATTGACAGGTCGGCGAGGGCAGAGGGTGTAAAGGGGCATGGCGGTATGCGGTTATTTCAAAATGCAAGGACTACGCTTAGCTTCATCCATGCCTGCGGTGCTTTTGGGGCAGCGAGGATGGTATCATGAGAGACCTTTTTATAAGGAGAAACTGCGATGAAAAAGACTATTCTAATATCATCAATCGTAATTAGCGCATCACTGTTGCAGGGCTGCTCAGAATTAATCACACTTGTTGATAACTGCCCTATCCCCTCAAAAGACCAAGCGCAAGACGAATTTTTGCTGCTTCAGGATGGCATCACATTAAAATGCCAAATAAAAAAATACACACTCACGCCTTGTATTGACATCAGAGATTCAGAAGGGACTGAGGGGTTGGTATGCCGCGATGGCGAAAGACAGGTTCTGCTTTTGTTTGATGATAAAGGGATACTGAAAGGACAAGCGACGGTCAAGTGATGTGCGGGAGAGACAAAATACTCGCAGTAATCTCACTACTGGCATGCTGCTTTATGGAACTTCAACAGCGCGATAGAGACGTTATCGCCCTTGCCTGCCGCGCGCACCCGCGCCATCTGTATAAGTTTGCCCGACACCTCTTGCGCGCTGCCTTCCATTATTATCCTTCCCAGTTCGTCGCTTGCAAAATACTCCCACAGACCATCCGAACAAAGCAGGAAGGCATCGCCGTCTTCCAGCTTTTCCACCACGCCAAAATCTACCTGCGGATCGTCCACGCCGCCAAGCGAAGTCATCAGGATGTTTCTGTGGGGATGATGATCCGCTACTTCCTTCGACATTCGTCCCTGCTGCACCATGAATTCAATCCAGGAATGATCCCGCGTATGGCTGTGCATCGCGTCGCCTTGAAAGAAGTACATCCGGCTGTCGCCGCAATGCCCAAAAAATACGCTGGGCGGCTTCAGGATCAGCGCCACTACTGTGCTGTGCGGGTCTTTTTCATTGATGAATCGCGAAGTCTTTATCATGGCATGGGCTTCCATGAAACTTTCATTCAGAATGCCGTGCGGGTCTTCGCCGTGCCACTGGCGAAAATTGTTTATAAGGGTGTGCACCACCTGCTCCGCCGCCAATGCGCCCCCTGTATGCCCGCCCATGCCGTCCGCCACCGCCGCCAGGGCAACCCCGGAAAGTCGCGGATGCCCCAGCAGGGTCAGCCGATCCTGCTGCTCCTGGCGATCTCCTTGATGCTGCGCGATACAAGCGTCAAGTCTTAGTTTCATCTTTATACCTCAGGTTATCTTAAAGGTCTTGCCAATACATCCTAAAAGAGATAAGTATATAGCAAAGAACGCTTTGGCTACATATAGTAAAACGCTTCAACTCCAATAAAGGATGATTTCATGGTCAACCGTCTTTCCCGCATCATCACCCGCACCGGCGACAAGGGCGCAACCGGCCTGGCGAACGGCGAGCGCGCCAGTAAAAACAGCCCGCGCATCCACGTCATCGGCGAGATTGACGAACTCAATTCCGTGCTGGGTCTGTTGCGCGCGGAACATCTGCCGGAAACTCTGCGCCGGATGCTCCTGACCATCCAGAACGATCTTTTCGATCTGGGAGGAGAAATCTCCTTGCCCGGCGCAAAGCTGATCAAGAAACGTCAGGTCGAATTTCTGGAAGAGCAAGCAGCGACCTTGAACGCAAACCTTCCCATGCTGAAGGAGTTTATCCTGCCCGGTGGAGGTCGCGCTGCCTCGCTTGCCCATCTTGCCCGCTCGGTTTGCCGCCGCGCGGAACGCGCGCTGGTTGCCTTGGCTGAGAGCGAAAACGGTCAGGAAAGAGCATGTCAACCGGAGAGCCTTCGCTATTTGAACCGGCTCTCCGATTTTCTTTTCATCCTCGCCCGCGCCTTGAACCTTGAGGTCGGAGAAAAGGATGTGTTCTGGCAAAAGCCGATGCCTGACAAGCCGTAGCACGTTAGGGTTGCCTGGATTTTTCTTCGGGCAAAGAGTGATTTTCCTGGTGTTGGCTGGATTTTCGCCTTCGCGGGAATGAGGTGTGGGCTGAGGGTGTGTGGGATTGGAATGGGGGGCAAGGCGGAGCGGGGTTAGCCCACTTTATAAAATGGGGCTAAAACCAGTCTGCCAACCTGCAATCTGCCAACTTACCAACCCGCCTGCGGTTCTGCCCTCTCCCCGATCACTCTCCCGTTTGCTGCGTAGGGGTTAAAAATTTTTAACCCCTACAGCGGCGTGGTTATAGTAGCTCTAATAGCTAAGTGGACATCGAATTTGTGTAGCGTTTTCTGCAAATAACGCGACTGTCATGGAGAACACGCTTTGTTCCCCTCTCCTGCTTGTGGCTACGCCGCGAGTGGCATCAAAACGAGTGGTAGAGGGGCGGCGTATGGGCGACCGGCAGGTCGCCCATACAGTTTCTCCCATCTTCCGTTTGCGGGATAGTGTGGTCGAAGGTCGGGAGAGGTCTCTTAAAATGTACTCACTCTAACCGAAACATCTTTAGCCTGCGTTTGACGTTCCCGTCTGGAAACTAAATCTGGAAACGAAAAACTGAAGCATCATTAAACAACAATCTTGACTTTCTGATGAGCCTGGCTTACCGTCTTTCCCCATTTTCCGCCTGCCTTGACATCCAATGAAACATTCTGCTGGTCTGGTAGCGCCCCAGTCGGCTGATTTTGCCGAAGCTCTTACGCTGAAAAGCGGAGTGCGCCTGCCGGGCTTTTCCCTGACTTTTGAGACCTACGGAGAGCTGAACGCCGCGAAAAGTAACGCGGTGCTGGTCTGTCATGCCCTCTCCGGCAGCCATCATGTCGCGGGTTTCTACGACCCGAAGCGCAAAAAGGAAACCCAGGGCTGGTGGGACAATCTGGTAGGTCCCGGCAAACCATTGGATACCCGCCGCTTTTTCGTGGTAGGAGTCAATAATCTGGGCGGATGTCATGGCTCGACCGGGCCGGTATCGCCCAACCCCGAAACAGGCCGACCTTACGGCGCGGATTTTCCGCTCGTGACGATAGAAGACTGGGTGGCGGCGCAGGCGCGGCTTTCCGACTTTCTGGGGATTGATACCTGGGCGGCGGTCATCGGCGGATCGTTGGGCGGGATGCAGGCATTGGAATGGACATTGGCCTACCCGGAACGGGTGCGGCACGGGATCGTCATTGCCTCGACCCCCCGCCTTTCGGCGCAGAATATCGCGTTCAACGAGGTGGCGCGCCAGGCCATACTCTCCGACCCTGATTTTCACGGCGGAAATTATTACGAACAGGGCGACGACGGACAGGGCGTCATTCCCCGCAAGGGCCTGCGCCTGGCAAGGATGGTAGGACACATCACCTACCTTTCCGACGACCAGATGGCGGAAAAATTTGGTCGCCGGACACGGAATCACAAGCGCAGCTTCAATTACGACGTGGAGTTTGAAATCGAATCATATCTGCGCTACCAGGGCGACAAATTCGCCGAAATTTTTGACGCCAACACCTATTTGCTGACGACCCGCGCCCTGGATTATTTTGATCCGGCGCTGGATTATGACGGAGATTTGCAACGGGCGTTCAGGCGGGCAAAGGCGGATTTTTTTGTGGCGTCCTTTACGACCGACTGGCGTTTCGCGCCGGAAAAAAGCCGCGAGATCGTATATGCTTTGCTGCATAACGGCCTTAATGTGAGTTACGCGGAAATTGACTGTCCCGCCGGACACGACTCATTCCTGCTCGACGACCAGCACTATCACGCCGCACTGGACGCTTATCTGCAAGGCATCAAACTATGAAGAACGCATTGGCTCGAATATACGGGCGTTTCGACTTTATCCATGTTGCCCGCTGGATCGGCGAAGGGGAGCGAGTGCTTGACCTGGGCTGCGGCGACGGCGCGTTGCTCTTGATGCTGCAAAAGGAAAAGAAGGCGCGAGGCTACGGAGTGGAACTCGAACCGGCCAATGTCGCGGCATGTCTCAAAAATGGCGTTAATGTCCTGCAATTCGACCTTGAGCGCGGCCTTTTGGGGTTCGAGGACGATTCTTTTGATCGCGTAATCATGTTGCTTGCCCTGCAAACCATTCGCCAGACCGTGCCTATCCTGAAAGAAATGCTGCGAGTCGGGCGGGAGGCGGTGGTTTCCTTTCCCAATTTCTGCTATCGCCCGCATCGGGAAGCGATTGCAGCCGGACGGATGCCGGTTTCCCGCCATTTGCCCTATCAGTGGTTTGAGACCCCCAATGTGCGCTTTTTCACGATTACCGATTTTGAGGCGTTATGCGCCGATGAGGGCATTGTCATTCATGAGCGGGTGGCGTTCGCGGAAGGAGCGCCGGTTACGGATGATCCCAACCTGAATGCGGAATTGGCGCTTTACCGATTGGGGCGCATGTCCTGACGTGCTATCATTCCAAACTTACCGCTTTGATTTTTCCACTCCCGGATAACCGCCGTGACAACCAAACGAATCATTCCCTGCCTTGACGTAAACGCCGGTCGCGTGGTCAAAGGCATCAATTTTGTCGGCCTGCGCGATGCGGGCGACCCGGTTGAAATCGCCCGCCGCTATGACGAACAGGGCGCGGATGAAGTCGCCTTTCTGGACATTACCGCGACGAGCGACGAGCGCGACATCATTCTGCATGTGATTGAAGCGTGCGCGAAGGAGATTTTCATTCCGCTTACCGTAGGCGGCGGCGTTCGCAAGGTCGAGGATGTGCGTCGGCTCCTTGGCGCGGGCGCAGACAAGGTTTCCATCAATACCGCCGCCGTGCAGAATCCCGATCTGGTGGCGGAAGCCGTCGGCAAGGTCGGCTCCCAATGCGTTGTGGTCGCCATTGACGCAAAATTGGTAACTCCCGGTCGCTGGCATGTCTTCACGCATGGAGGGCGCAAGGACATGGGCATGGACGCTGTGGAATGGGCGAAGAAGGTAGAGACGTTGGGCGCGGGCGAGATTCTCCTGACCAGCATGGATCGGGACGGCACGAAAGACGGCTTTGATCTGGCGCTTACCCGCGCGGTTGCGGATGCGGTTTCCATTCCGGTCATTGCCTCCGGCGGAGCAGGCAACCTGACGCATCTGGTCGAAGGGGTGACGGAAGGCCGCGCCGATGCGGTTCTGGCGGCTTCCATCTTCCACTTCTGTGAATATACGATACGCGAAGCCAAGGAATTCATGGCGGCGCGAGGCATTGAAGTACGGTTATGAGCCACCCCCTTGATCTTTCTCTGCCCTGGCTGGACGCGCTCCAATGGAATGCGGACGGACTGATTCCCGCTATCGTGCAGGACGCGCAAAACGGCAAGTTATTGATGTTCGCCTACATGAACCGCGAATCGCTTCTGGAAACAATCCGCACGGGAACTGCCGTGTATTGGTCGCGTTCGAGAAAAAGTTTCTGGAAAAAGGGCGAGGAATCCAGACATTTCCAGAAAATACACAGCATTCGCGCGGATTGCGACGGCGATGCGCTATTGCTTTCTGTCGAGCAGATAGGCTGCATTTCCTGCCACACCGGACGGCAAAGTTGTTTTTTCCATGAACTCTCGGATAATCGCTGGCAGATAGTCGAGCCTGTGCTTAGAGACCCGAAAGAAATTTACCGGAAAGAAGTTTACCGATGAGTGCGGACATTTTTGAGCGTCTTTGTGACGCCATTGCGGCGCGTAAACATGCCGATCCGTCGGCTTCCTATACTGCCGCCCTGTTCGCAAAAGGGCAGGACGCGATCCTGAAAAAAATCGGTGAAGAAGCCACCGAACTCGTCCTGGCGGGCAAGGATGGCAAGCCTTCCGCAATCGTTCATGAAGCGTCTGATCTTGTGTTCCATGTCCTGATGTTGCTCTCCCTGCATAGCCTTTCCGTGGACGACATCAAACGCGAGCTGGAGCGGCGGGAAGGCGTGTCGGGAATCGAGGAAAAGGCTTCCCGAACGCGCTGAAAATCCGCAAACTTCGGCCTTTTTATTCTCCATAAGCGAGGCGCATCATGACCGACTGTATTTTCTGCAAGATCATCAGGGGCGAGATTCCTTCCAAGAAGGTATTCGAGGATGATCTGGTGTATGCTTTCCACGACATTCATCCGCTTTGCCAGACGCACATTCTGGTGATTCCCAGGCGACATATCGCCTCGTTAGCCGAGGTCGGAGCGGCAGACGAGCCGGTGTTGGGAAGGATGTTGTCCGTCGCGCATAAATTGGCGGAAGAAAATGGCAGTTCCGGCGGTTTTCGTGCCATTATCAATACCGGAAGGATCGGCGGACAGGAAGTGGCGCACTTGCATTTGCATGTGCTTGGCGGATCAAAGCCGGTCGGAACAATGGTCAGCCAGCAGGGCTGACAGCTTTTCAAGGGAGCAAATCATGGGTTTCAGCATTTGGCAATGGATAATCGTCCTGATTATCGTCGTCCTGATATTCGGCACGAAAAAACTTCGCAACATCGGCGAGGATTTGGGCGGCGCGGTCAAGGGGTTCAAGAAAGGCTTGCAGGAAGGAGATAATGACGCAGGCAAGGACGCGGCGCCCCGCCAGGTTGACGCCAAGGAGGCAGGCGGCGAGACGATTGACGCGGTCGCAGAGAAAGAGAACGCCTGACCGAAGCAGGCGGCGAATCTTTGGGCGATGTTTGACATCAGCTTTTCCGAACTTCTGGTTATCGCTCTTGTGGCGCTGATCGTCATCGGCCCGGAACGCCTGCCGCGTGTGGCGCGGGTCGCCGGACTGATGGTAGGGCGTATTCGCCGCTACGCGCAGGATTTCAAGCAGGAAATAAACCGCGAAATAGAACTGGACGAGCTAAAGCGTCTGCAAGAGGAAGTAGTCAGTTCGGCTCGTGAGCTGGAAGCGTCGGTGCGATCAGAAATGGAATCGGCGCGAGATATGCTGGACGACGCCATGCGGGAAGTTAGCGCTCCGCTCCTGAAAGATGATCCTGTTTCCGCTATCGAATCCGCAACGCCGCCTGACCAGGAACCAAAGGCTACCACGACATGAGCGTGCCCGATAATGAATCCGGGATGGCGGAAGAATCCATCTTCTCCCATCTGATCGAATTAAGGGCGCGGCTTATTCGCGCCGTGCTGGCGATATTGATTGCGCTCCTTTGTCTTTTGCCCTGGGCGCGCGAGCTTTATGCGCTTCTTGCCCTGCCGCTCGTTAGCGCCCTGCCCGAAGGCTACGCGGGCAGCATGGTATCAACCGATGTCGTGGGTGGATTCGTCGTGCCGCTCAAGGTTGCATTGATGACGGCTTTCCTGATCGTGTTGCCTTATGTGCTTTATCAGGCATGGGCTTTTGTCGCGCCGGGGTTGTACCGGCATGAAAAACGCTTTGCGCTCCCCGTGCTGGTTGCCAGCGTGGTTTTGTTTTTTGTAGGGATGGCTTTTGCTTACTATCTGGTTTTTCCGGCGGTTTTTCGCTTCATGGTCGCGGTCATGCCGGAAGGCGTCACCTGGATGACGGATATTGATAAATACTTGTCTTTTGTGTTGACTATATTTCTTGCTTTTGGCATTGCCTTTGAAGTGCCGGTGATAGTCATCCTGCTGGTCAAGGCAGGCGTGGTCGACATCGCCTGGCTGAAGGAAGCGCGGCCTTATGCCATTGTCGGCTCTTTCGCCATTGCGGCCATCATAACTCCGCCCGATGTTATCTCCCAGATCATGCTGGCTATTCCCATGTGCCTGTTGTACGAAGCCGGTATTGTCGTGGCGCGTTGGCTGGTGAAACCGTCCGCTGCCCAGGATGAAGCCTTGATGAGCGAGGCGGAATTGGAAGCCGCGCTTGCCGCTGCGGAAAAAGGCAAGAAACAGGAATAAAGGGGCTGGCATATGCGGATTCTGATCGTCGAAGATAACCGGGATATTCTCGCCAACATGCTGGAATATCTTGGCGGGAAGGGCTATATCGTGGACTGCGCGATGGATGGTCTGTCCGGCCTGCATCTGGCGGCGACGGAGCGTTTTGACCTCATTGTGCTTGATCTCATGCTGCCCGGCATTGATGGCCTTGAGCTTTGCAGGCGTCTGCGTGAAGACGGGAGAAACGCGGTGCCGATCATCATGTTGACTGCGCGCGATACGCTGGATGACCGCTTGCGTGGTTTTGCCACCGGCGCGGATGATTACCTAGTCAAACCGTTCGCGCTCTCTGAACTGAACGCGCGGATTAAAGCCGTGCTGCGGCGTTCTCAAGGCGCGGTCAGGCGCGTGCTTGAAGTCGGCGATCTTTGTTATGACCTGGATTCTATGGAAGTCAGCCGCGGAGGGCGTTTGCTGCAACTGACCCCGACCTGCCGCAAGCTGCTGGAGGAGTTGATGCTGAAAAGCCCTGCGATGGTATCCAGGGAAAAACTGGAAGAGATACTCTGGCGCGATGAGCCGCCTGACGGCGACGTGTTGAGAAGCCACATTCACCAGTTGCGTCAGGCCATTGACAAACCGTTTCCGGTTCGGCTGTTGAATACCGTGCCCAAGTTGGGATTCCGGCTTATGGATGGTTCTGTCAAGGACAAAGCGAATATCAGGGACGATTCATGAAGCCTCAAACCCTGGCGAACCGTATCGTGCTGGCGTTTACCCTGATGACTCTGGTGGTAGGCGGCGCGCTTTCGCTAGGGATAGTCCGCTCCGTACATTATGCCGAGAAAACCATTCTTTCCCACGCCTTCAAAGAGACCGTCGCTCGTGTTGCGGAGGATTTGCGTCAGGGCAGGGAGCCGTATCTGTACGAGGGGATGCGGATTTTCATTCAGGGTTATTCCGATCATGACATCCCACTGGCCTTCAGAAATGCCAAACCGGGATTCAGCGAAATGAAAGATGAGGGACGCTATTACTGGGTTTATACGCGCCATGACAGGGAAAGCGGGAAGCTCTATCTGATCGTGCAGGATCAGCATGACTTTGAGGTGCGGGAACAGATTTTGGGCGTCATCCTGTGGGTGAGCTTGCTGGCGACCATTTTGGGCGCGTTTATACTGGGACGATTGATGGCGCGGCGGGTCATGTCGCCAGTCACTCGGCTCTCGCAACAGGTGCGTGACTTGTCTATTGCCAGGCCGATCATGCCGTTGGCGAAAGACTATGCGGACGATGAGGTTGGACAACTGGCGCGCGCCTTTGATGAGGTTTTCGCGCGTCTCAGGTTTTCCATGGACAAAGAGCGTCTCTTTACCAGCGATGTCAGCCACGAACTGCGTACTCCGTTGATGATTATTTCAACATCCTGCGAGTTGTTGTTGACTACCGATTTGTCCTCGCAGGAGCGGGAACAGGTCAGGCGAATTGCGGGCGCTGCCGGGGAAATGCTTGCATTGACCGAAACTTTTCTTGCGCTTGCTCGGGCGGAGTTCGGCAAGGCAATGGTGTGGAGCGACCTGGAAGGCATTACTTTGGGGGAGCTTGCAAAAGCAAAAAGCAAACAGTGGGCGGATGCAGCGGCGGCGAAGGGTTTGGCTTTTGAATTGCATAAAGACGGGGAAGATACAGGTCGTTATCATGCGGTTCTCTTGCGAACCGTCATGGACAATCTGCTTCGGAATGCGCTTTATTACACGGAGAAAGGCTGGGTTCGGTTGACATTGGAAGATGGCGGATTCAGGGTTGAAGACAGCGGCATTGGCATTCCTGATTCTGAAAAAGAAGATATATTTCAATCATTTACGCATGGAACACAGGCGCGTGGAGAAGGGCATGGATTGGGCCTGTCGCTCGTGCGACGGATTGCGACTCAGGAAGGCTGGCAAATTTCGCTGGAGAGTTTGCCTGACGGCGGGAGCCGGTTTACGGTGCGGCTGGGAAATGGGCGCGAGGTGATCGAATGATTTGTTCTGGCTAAGCTGCATGGTTCAGGGCGATTGGGCACATTCATTGTCAAAGCAAGTGACAACTACCCGACAAACCCCGGCGGCTCCATTGCCACACCCTTTTGCTTCGCCGCGAGTCAAAAGGGGGCTTAAAACCTTCTCTCCCTTGAAGTCGCCACATTGCACGAAACGTGAGAAGGGGATCTGTCTCCCCGATGAATAGCGCATACTTTGCCTCGTTGGCTGTCAACGCTCACTACTGACAGCATCAGAATATTCCTTGTCGTGTGCTATCAGGTCAATCACCACGATTTCCGGGCGTCCTGTGGTGCGTATCCGCGCTCCCCAGCTTCCGGCTCCGGCAGTGACCCGGTAATGCGTCTGACCGCGCCTGTAGTATCCGTGGGCATGTTCAAAGATCGACGGCACTACGAAATTGATGGGGAAAAATTGCCCGTTATGCGTATGTCCCGACAACTGCAAAAATACCCCCGCTTCTTCGGCCTCTTCCAGCTTGTAAGGCTGGTGATCGAGCAGGATTTTCAGAGCGTCTTTGGGAGCGTCCTTGATTACTTCCGGTATGGGCAATCGCCCTGCATGGCGATCATGACGATCATTACGCCCTATCAACAGGATTTTCCCGCCGTCTCCTTGCCCTTCATTCACCTCCAGTTCCGCCCACTGGTCAATGAGGATGCGAATGCCCATCTGGTCAAATAGCTGCTTGTTCCGCTTTGAGTCGCCAATGTATTCATGATTGCCCATCACGCCCCATATACCGAGTCGGGGCTTCAGCCGTTGCAGTAAGGCAGCCAGCGCGTCCCCTTCCGAGTAGTCAAGGTCATATTCGAGAATGTCTCCGACAAAAAACACAATGTCGGGCGACAACGGCTCAATTTTGTCGACTATCCCTGCAAGATAATTAACCGAAGCCAAACGCCCGAGATGAAGGTCGGATAGCAGGACGATCCGTAATGGGGTAATCCCTTCGGGCGCGTAAATTTTTTCTTCGCGCACGACTATGAATTGCGCGTTGATCCAGCCTGCTACACATACAAAAAACGCCGCGCCGATAATCCCCATACTAAAGCGATAACGCCAACGCGCCCTGTTTTCATTTGTCACGACAAGCCAGCGAAAAGGCCGGTTAAAAAGCCAGAACACGCCGACCAGTACCCATGCCATTATGGCGTGGAGCATGAACGCAGACCAGAAAGTCCCGAAGAATGTCATGGCTTTCAGCCAGAAACTGTTGCCTTCGATCATCCGGGCAAAGATGAAAGCCAGCGACAGCAAAACGGCAACGAGACAGACCCCTATCCGCGCGGCAAGCGAAAAGCCAACGCCGCGCAGGACAACGCAGAAATGGACGACAATCCCGATGCAAACGGAAATGAAAGCCGCCCTGATGAAGAGGAAAATTATGTAAGTGTCAACCATGCTAAAATAGCGAAACAAAAGGGTTGAATGATAGATTATAATGCGCCTGTGCTGTCACAAGCGGCGAGATATTATATCGTCATTGACGATGCCGTCATGGCAAGACACAGAGGGCATTCGCCCTGATAGCTCACAGGGCGCTGCCTTGCTTTGGCGAATCTGCCTGTCCGGATGGTCGACAAGGCGAGCGGTCAGTTATCACCGGTTGCTTCAGCCAGTCCCTTATGCTGCTGTTCAATCAGCCGTGTCGCCTCATTTATCCGCTCCACAGCGAGTTCCTTTTGCTTCAGAGCTTCTTCCGCAGCCGTCGCTTCCAGCTCCATGACATGCCCGGTCGTAACCGCCACATCAACGCCGCACGCGCCCAGAAACAAAAGCGCAGAGAACGCGCACAAAATACTCAATCGCATGATGCTATCCCCTTTGGAAAACTGTGATTGTACCGCAAACCCGCCGGATAGGATGCGGACAAACGCGGTCAGGGCGCAAGCGCATTCCCCGTAAAATCCGGCAACCCGCAGGAGCCAAAATTGCGGTAGAATTTTGCCATGTTTCCTGGGGAAGTAGCTCAGCCGGGAGAGCGCCGCGTTCGCAATGCGGAGGTCGGGGGTTCGATCCCCCTCTTCTCCATTTTTTACCTGAATTGGCCGGAAAGGCCCCTGTTCCAGCCTGCTGCCAAAATCAGGTATCCCGTGCAGGCTCTTCCGTCGACGCGAGTTTTTGCAGGCGGACGGTCTTTACGCTCTTGTCCTGGGTTTGCAGGACTTCCACTGCCACATCACCTATCCTCAAGCTGACACGCGCTTCCGGAATCTCTTCCAGCCAATCAAGAATAAGTCCGTTCAGGGTTTTTGGCCCGTCAAGCGGAAATGAAAGCCCCAACTTGCGATTCAAATCCCGCAATGTCATGGAGCCATTCACAATAACGCTGCCTTCCGAATCCCAGGCAAGCGTGCGAGGCGCTCCGGGCAGCGAAGTGGTAAATTCGCCGACGATTTCTTCCACGATGTCTTCCAGCGTCACCATCCCCAGAATCTCGCCGTATTCGTCGACCACAAAGCCAAAACGCTGATGGTTTTCCTGAAAGAAACCAAGTTGCGCGACAAGCGATGTTCCGGCAGGAATGTAATAAGGCGGCTGCAACAGGGAGCGCAGGTCTTCCCCGGAAAAATCCTCATCATGCAGCGAAGGCAGCGCCTGTCGCACCGAAAGCACGCCCAGAAGTTGATCCAGAGTTTCATGACAGACAGGCAGGCGGCGATGCCGACTGGAAACCAGGCGTTTTTTGTTTTCTTCCCAATCGGCGGAAATGTCGAGGAATTTAAGCGCGCCGCGCGGGGTCATTACTTCTTCCACGGCAATCCGTTCCAGATCAAACAGATTGAGCAGCAAATTGCCATGTTTGGCGGGAATAAGTTCGCGGCTTTCCATGACCATAGTGCGAAGTTCAGCCGGGGTCAGTTTGGGCGAATCCGCCGCCGGACGAAGCGACAGGCCGAAAAGCCGGAGCAATCCGCCCGAAAACAGGTTGACGAACCAGATAGCCGGATAGCAAATACGAGCCAGCAGCGTCAGAATAAAAGCCAGCCATTGGCTCAAGGTATCGGCATAGGTAGCGCCGATGATTTTCGGGGTAATCTCGGAAAATACCAGAATCAAAAAAGTAATCAGAATGGTCGCAATGCCGAGCGCCCATTCGCTTTGACCAAAAAATTTCAGGCTGATGAAGCCGACCAGCGCGGCGGCGGCGGTATTCACAAGATTGTTGCCCAGAAGAATGACGCCCAGCAGGCGATCAGGACGCGCAAGCAGCGCCAGCGCCAGACGCGCGCCCATCTTGCCGTTCTCCGCCAGATGCTTCAACTTGTAGCGATTGGCCGCCATCATCGCCACTTCACTCAGGGAAAAAAAGGCGGAAAGCGCCAAAAGCGCGACCAATATAAAAAAAAGCAGCGAGAGGGGGAGGGTATCCAGGATCAAGATTGAAAGCGCCGCAAGGCGGAAAGTCAAACGTCGTCAGACACGTCCCAAAATAACTTCCAGGACAAACTGTTTGCCCATATAAGCCAGAAGGAGCGCGGAGAATCCGGCGAGCGTCCAGTTTAGCGCCCGCCGTCCCCGCCAGCCGTAAATGCGGCGACCCGCCAGCAAAATGGCAAAAATCAACCAGGACAGAATACCGAATACCGTCCTGTGATCGAAAGTCAAGGCTCTGCCGAAAAGCTCGTCGGAATACACAAACCCGCTCCCCAAGGCCAGAGTCAAAATGACAAAAGATATATTGAGAATGCGAAACAGCAAGGCTTCAAGGGCAAGCAGAGGCGGCATGTTGCCGATCATCCGGGAGGATATGCGGGACGGAGAATGCAGGACTCTTTCCAGCACGCCCATAAAAATCGCATGTGCCGTCGCCAGCGCAAAGAAACCGCAAGCTAGCATGACAACAAGGAAATGGAAGCGAAAGATCGCTGAGCCGACATGCACAACAGCGGACGTGCTCGGAAAAATGAGCGGCACAAAGGCGGACAACGCAGCCGACAGGAGCACAATTGGCTGAATGCCATCCAGCCTGACCTGAAAACTCTCCAGCCAGTAAATCAATGCTGCCAGCCAGCCCATCAAACAGAAAGCCAGCGCGAAGGAAAATCGCATCTCGCCCTGTCCGAACAGCAAACCCTGCAAGGCGGTGGCATGTACAATCAGCGCCACGCCGATCAGGAATTTCTCCACCCGAACCGCCCGGACGGACAATGAAAGCGAGGCGCTCTTCGACCACCGGCTTTTCCAGAAATGCGCGCCGAGCGCGCAATAAAGCGCTCCGGCAAAGGCAAGGAAGAAAAGCGAGAGCTGATTTACAATAAGCATCCTTTTATTTTACCCGAAGCTGCCATGCTTGATAACCTGACGCAACGTCTCTCCAAAATCGTAAAAAACCTGCGCGGGGAAGCGCGCCTGACCGAAGCCAACATCAGCGAGGCTTTGCGAGAGATTCGCATGGCTCTCCTTGAGGCCGATGTAGCCTTGCCGGTCGTCAAGGATTTTATCGCCATCGTAAAGGAAAAGGCCGTCGGCGAGGAAGTGATCGGTTCGCTTACCCCCGGTCAGGCTCTTGTCGGCGTAGTGTATCGGGAATTGGTGGCGTTGATGGGCGGAGAGCGCGCTTCCCTCAATCTTGCGGCGCGCCCGCCCGCCGTCATACTGATGGCGGGCTTGCAGGGCGCGGGAAAAACCACAACCGTCGGCAAGCTAGGTAAATACCTGAAAGAGCAGAAGAAAAAAACGCTCGCAGTTTCGGTGGATGTCTACCGACCGGCAGCCATCGAGCAATTAAAAACCGTCGCCCAAAACGCCGGTATCGAATGCTTTCCCTCGACGCGAGACGAAAAGCCGGAAGCCATTGCCCGCGCCGCCGTTGATTGGGCCAGGCGACATTATTTTGACGTGCTGATAGTTGATACCGCCGGGCGCTTGAGCATTGACGAAGCGATGATGGCGGAAATCAGAATGCTGCACGCGGAGCTGTCCCCGATTGAAACCCTGTTCGTGGTGGATGCCATGCTGGGGCAGGACGCGGTCAATACCGCCCGCGCCTTCAATGAGGCGTTGCCTCTGACCGGCATTGTGCTGACCAAGCTGGACGGCGATGCGCGGGGCGGAGCGGCGCTGTCCGTGCGCCATGTCACCGGCAAGCCCATAAAATTTTCCGGAGTGGGCGAAAAGTTGACCGGACTTGAAGCCTTCCATCCTGAGCGCATGGCTTCGCGCATTCTCGGCATGGGCGATGTCCTCTCATTGATCGAGGAAGTCCAGAAAGGCGTAGACGAAGAAGAAGCTCTGGCTCTGGCCAAAAAGCTGAAGTCCGGCAAGGGCTTTGACCTGGAGGACTTCAAGAGCCAGATCGGTCAGATGCGTAAAATGGGGGGCATGGCGGCGCTGATGGACAAGCTTCCTGCCCAACTGGCGCAAGCCGCCGGACAAATGCAGGGCGGCATGGAAGACAAGATGATTCGTCGGGTCGAAGGCATAATCAATTCCATGACGCCGGAGGAACGCAAAAAACCTGATATCCTTAAAGCCAGCCGCAAACGCCGTATCGCCGCCGGTTCGGGAGTCGAAGTGCAAGAAATAAACCGGCTTCTGAAACAGTTTGAACAAACCCAAAAGATGATGAAACACTTTGGCAAAGGCGGCATCGGCAAGCTGATGCGCGGTATGAAAGGCATGTTGCCATTCTGATTGTTCGTCCATTATTTCTTGCCATGTTCCCGCGCTTTTTCCTCTTCTCTCCTTCGTCTGGAATTTTAATGTTCTCTCGCCTTCCCGCGTTCCTCTCCGCTGTTCTTGTCATAACTGCCGCCCTCTTTTATCTGCCTGTCAGGAGCAAGGAGCCAAGCATCGCCGAACTACCCGCCGCGCAAGCCTTTGCACGGGAAATGCGTGAACGGCACGGCTTCGATGAAGCCGACCTGCTTCGCCGCTTCGCCAGATTGGCGCCCAATCAGCGCGTCCTGAAACTCATCGCCCCGCCCGCTCCCGCTGCCGTTTCGCAGCGTTCCTGGCAGCGTTACCGCAGCCGCTTTATTGACCAGAAACGCATCCGGCAGGGGATTGATTTTCGACAACGACATGCCGCCGCTCTGAAACGCGCGGAGGATATTTACGGCGTTCCGGCGGAGATCATCGTCGCCATCATAGGGGTCGAAACCTTCTACGGGCAAAATACCGGCTCCTTCAACACCTTTTCAACCCTTGCCACCCTTGCCTTTTACGACCCCAAACGCCATGAATTTTTCCGGCGGCAGCTTGAACAATTGCTGCTCCTTGCCCGCGAAAATAGCCGGAACCCGGAAAGCTATAGCGGCTCTTATGCGGGTGCGCTTGGCATTCCCCAATTTCTTCCCGGAAGCCTGCGCCGTTATGCGGTGGATTTCGACAACAACGGCGTCATTGATCTTTCCGACAGCGTAGCCGATTCCATCGGCAGCGTCGCCAATTTTTTGGTCGAGCATGGCTGGCAAAAAGACGCGCCCATCGCCATTCCTGTCCGTCTGCCTGCTAATTTGCCGTCGGAAACTCTCGCTGCCTGGCTGGAAGCCGGTATTCGCCCTGCTCTCCCCGCAACCGGACTTTTGGCAGCCGGAGTTGCCGCCGAGCCTTTTGAAGCCGCTAACCTTGACGTCACCCTGATTGAGCTTGTCACCCCGGATGCCCCGACTGAATACTGGCTTGGCTTTGAAAACTTCTACGTCATAACGCGCTACAACCGCTCCAGCTTTTACGCCATGTCGGTATTTCAGCTTGCAGAGGAAATCGCGCTGGCGCAGTAATTATCAGGGATCAGGGTGCAGGTATCAGAGGGGGGTTGTAAGTGTGAGCGGTTTGCCTCCCAACGTTGCAGCGCCGTAGGCTGGGATGGAATGAAATGGAATCCCGGCTCCAAGCATCAAATGCCGTTAGTCTACGACATAGTTCTATCCCAACCGGCGGGCTGCTCCGTTGGGGTTCGTGTTGCGCTCATTACCATCTATAAACCCCCAACTTACTCGTCATTCCCGCGCAGGCGGGAATCCAGTGCTTATAATTCGGGGGGAGCGGAATGCGAACCCCCACATTGCCCCGCTAGCGCATGGGAACATCGTTCCTGTTCTGGAAACCTGTCGTAGCTTTAAGCGCCGTACTGGATTCCCGCCTACGCGGGAATGACGAGTAAATTAGTGTATGCTCGGGAATACGGAAATGTTGAGGGGAGCAAACCGCTCACCCCAACCTACGGAACTCATTTGTGGCGAGGAAGCCCCAACCTTCAGGTTGGGGCGACTCACTCAATTCACAACGCTCGCCTGCTGTGCCGCTGCTGCTTTGGCATCATTATCAGATTCATCGGAAAAGCAGTTGAAAATTTCAACAAATTTATCCTCTTCGGCCAGGAAAGCATCGACTACGTCAGGGTCAAAATGCCGCATACGCCCTTCTATGATAGTGTCACGCACAACCTCATGCGGTATGCCGGGCTTGTAGACGCGCCTGCAGATCATGGCGTCGTAAACATCGGCAAGCGCCATCAAACGGGCGGAAACAGGAATAGCATCACCGGACAAACCTTGCGGATAGCCGCTGCCATCCCATTTTTCATGGTGCGATAGGGATATTTCCTTGGCGCAAACGAGAAAATCCGCCGCGTGTCCCAAAAGACGCTCGGCGCGCGCAATGCTGTCATGACCAAGCGACGCGTGGGTTTTCATTACTTCAAATTCTTCATAGGTCAGCTTGCCGGGCTTCAAGAGAATACTGTCCGGGATGCCCACCTTGCCGATGTCGTGCAGAGGCGCTGATTTGAAGAGCGTTTCAATCATGTTGTTCTGTTGCAGATAAGATGCAAAGCGCGGATGATCTGCCAGACGCTTGGCAAGAACGCGGACATAATGTTGGGTGCGGCAAATGTGATTGCCGGTTTCGTTGTCCCTTGTTTCGGCAAGCGACGCCATCGCCTGAATGGTAACGTCCTGTATGGCCTGAACCTGCTCAATCCGTCGGGCGACTTCGGCGGCCAGATAGGCTGATTTGTCGCGCAGGAAATCGGCGCTGGCTTTCAGTTGCAGATGAGTCGCAACGCGGGCGCGAACAATACCCGGCGTAACCGGCTTGGTGATGTAATCAACCGCGCCCAACGCAAGCCCATGCTCTTCGTCTTCGCTCAATGTGGAGGCCGTGAGAAAAATTACCGGAATATCGCGCGTCGCGGGATTTTTCTTGAGACTGTCGCAAACCTGATAACCGTCCATGTCCGGCATGATGAGATCAAGCAAAATAAGATCGGGCAGGGTAGCGCCGACAATCTCCAGCGCCTTCTTCCCGCTGGTCGCAACCTTGACGCGATAGGTATCCTTCAGGAGACCGCTCATCAGGGCAAGATTGTCCGGCATGTCATCAACAATCAGAACGGTGGGGCGATTTTCAGAGAACGCCTTGGGAGAAATGAATTCCGAAGTCATCATAACCTCTGCCTGAAATGTTCACTTGGAAAAACTTTGGATAAGCGGACGCAAGATCGCCTCTGCTCCTTCAAAATCAAAGACATCCAGCGCGGCGCCAAGCGCCGCGAATTGCTCCTTGCCCAGCGCCGACCTGAGATTGTGCCGTAAACCTGTAATCATATCAACAGCCGCCGCGTCATTGTCCCCAATCAAGCGTAACAAATGCTTCAACACGGCAACCGTTTCAGCCGTGAGTTCAGAAGGAGCGGACAATTCCTCTTCCTCATCGCCCGTCAGCCGCCGGAAAAAATCTTCCAGCCCCGAAAGCAGGGGATTCAAAACCGCGTCCAGGAGAGCAAGCGGTTCCGGCCAGTCTTTTGAGCGTTCCCGCATCAGGCCTTCCATGCTCCTTGCCCGATCCGCAACAACGGTAGCGCCGATAGTATCCGCAACGCCTTTCAAGGTGTGCATGAGCCGAAGCGCCTCGTTCCAGCCTTCTTCACTTGGCTCGGCAACAAGAATATCGCGCAATCTTGCGGATACTCCTTTCTGTCCGGTCAGGAATTTTTGCAGGATATCCCGGTAGACAGCGCGTTTGCCCAAAACTCGCGGCAAGCCGATTTCCATATTCAAGCCCGGAATGTGCCCGGGTAAAGAGTTCTCGTCCATGATTTCTCCTGACGCATTGCTAGTTTCGGTTGTCTGCATACTTTCCGGCACAGGCTTGATCCAACGCAGCAATACTTTGCTTAATTGTTCAGGCTCGATAGGTTTCGTCACGTAGTCATTCATGCCGACTTCCAGGCACTTTTCCCGGTCGCCGGGCATGGCATTGGCGGTCATGGCAATGATCGGGCATGTTTCGCCCCGACCGCGAAGCCGTCGGGTAGCTTCCAACCCGTCCATGACCGGCATCTGCATATCCATGAAGATCAGATCGTAAGGCTCTTCCTTCTGCGTTTCCTCCAGCGCGACCTCGCCATTATCCGCCACGTTGACGATAAAGCCAACATCCTGAAGTATCTCACGCGCAACCTGCTGATTCAACTCGTTGTCTTCAACCAGAAGAATGCGCGCACCCTTGATCGAAGCCAGGCCGGTCATTATGGAAGCCATAGCTGGTATCGCATGTTCATCAGGGTCGGGCATTTTGTCGCTCAAAACGCACATTATCTCCTCAAAGAGCGTTGAAGCGGAAAGCGGCTTGATAAGCACATTCGGTATGCCTGCGCGCCTGGCCGACCGCAGGGCTTCTTCCCCGCCATAGGCAGTCATCATGACCAGGCGCGGACTGTCTTCCCCCAGCATCTCACGCACCTGTCGCGCAGTCTCGATCCCGTCCATGCCCGGCATCAACCAGTCCAACAACGCCACATGGAACGGTTCGTTCGCCTGATGCGCCGACAAAATCGCCTCCAGAGCCTCCTTGCCGCTGGAAGCTCCACTGACCGTCAGTCGCATTGCCTGCAACATCTCGCTTATTGCCTGACGTGAACTGTCGTTGTCATCAACCACCAAAACGCGATGGCCGGAAAGCCCGCTGCCCATGATTCGGGAGTATTGCGTTTGACGGCCTCGCCCGAAGCGCGCGGTAAACCAGAACGCCGAACCTTTGCCATATTCAGATTCAACGCCTGCCTCGCCGCCCATCAATCCAGACAATTTTCTGCAAATGGCAAGCCCCAGCCCTGTGCCGCCGTACCTGCGAGTCATTGAAGAATCAGCCTGGCTGAAACTCTGGAACAGAGATGGTATCTGATCGGGCGCAATCCCAATCCCGGTATCGCGCACGACAAAGTAAAGGAGCAGGGATTCCTGGCTCTCCTCGCGCGCGGAAATTTCGATGTTGATTTCCCCGCGCTCGGTAAATTTCAGCGCGTTATGCGCGTAATTGATCAAAACTTGTTGCAGGCGCAGAGGATCGCCCACAAGAGAGCGAGGCACTGCCTCATCTACCCGAAATATCAGTTCAAGCCCCTTGGCGTTGGTTTTTTCCGACATCAAGTCGCGCAGTTGCGACAGAACCTGCTCAAGATCAAAATCCACCAGCTCCAGCTTCATTTTACCCGCTTCTATCTTGGAAAAATCAAGAATGCTGTTCAAGAGTTCAAGCAAATGCTGGCTTGAATCGCGGATTTTCGTCACATAATCCAGTTGCTTATGGTTCAGGGCGGTTCTAAGCGTCAGGCGCGCCATGCCGATAATCGCATTCATCGGAGTACGGATTTCATGGCTCATGTTGGCAAGAAATTCAGACTTGGCCTTTAACGCTTCTTCCGCCAATCGCTTTGCCTGCTCCTGCGCGGATATATCCACCATTGTGCCGATCATGCCGCCGGGAAGTCCGCTGGACAGTTTGAAGCCGCTTGCCAAATAGAGCATCCGCAGCGTCCTGCCGTCAGACAACGGAATATCCTCCTCCCTGCTTATACTGTCTGAATCGGCAATCAACGCCAGCGCTTCCGAGTGATAATTCTGCCTGGCATCCTCGGTCAGATAATCGGCATCCAACGCTGTTTTCCCGATCAGATCGGCGCGATTGATGGAAAACAATTGTTCATAGGCTCGGTTGCAGCCCGCAAACCGGCAATCCGCCGTCATGAAAAAGGCCGGATTAGGCAAGGTATCCATCAACCCTTCCTGAAACAGAATATGGTCTTTCAGGCTCTCAAGCGCCTTATGCTGCAATGTCACGTCCTGCCAATATCCATTCCAGCAATACCATCCGTTCTTCGTCATCAGCCTCTCGGCGCATGTCTCCACCCAGCGCGGCTCCTGCCCCGGAATGTCGATCCGCTTCAGAATGCGCCCCATATTTTCCAGCGTCTTGCTGTTTTCCAGAAGGCTGCGAGCAACCGGAATATCCTCCGCGCGCACATAGCGCCAGCGTGATTCAGGGTTCGCGCTGATTTCTTCCCGGCTGACGCCAAGCACTTCCAAAACCTTGTTGCTAAGGAAAGTAAAATGCCCTTCGTCATGTCCCCGCTCCTCAAAGCGGAACACCGCGCAGGGCAAGGCATCCGCCATCTCCGTCATGCGCCGACGCGCACTCTCGGCGGCGTCGCGGCTCTCTTCCAGTTCGAATGTGCGCTCACGCACCCGCGCTTCCAAAGCAAGATTGGCTTCCTGTAATTTCCGGCTGGCTTCCAAGAGTTCGCCGCGCATCCTCTCCTGCGCCGCTATCAGAAGCTGGAACTCCCGCCAGGGCGCGTCATCAACCACTACAGGACTTGCCAGTTCCAGATTGCCGAGCCGCGCGCTTTCACGCGCCAGTTGCACTACCGGTTTGGCGAATCGGTTGCCCAAATGTATTGCAACGGCGAAAGCCATGCCAAACGCTATCAGGCAAACCAGCATGAAAACCATGATTTCCGCCTTGCCGCCAGGCAGAAAATCCGCGCTGCGCGCAAAAATACCAAGCCAGAGGCCAGGCCGATTTTCCTGGTGTGAAGGTTGAAAATAGGCAAACCATTCATTTCCTTCAAATTTATAACGAATCAACTGTCGCGGCAGGCGCGCCGTTTTCCAGGCGGAAAAACCGGCGGTCAAAGGAGCTATCCCCATTTCATCCGGTGTGCGTAAAACTTCTGAAACGGCGTTTTCAGATATGACTCCGGGGATGCTGGACAATCCCAAAACCAGGTCTTGCTGATCGGAAAGCATTACCGCAAACCCTGTGTCGACTATCTGGCGTTCGTTCGCAAACGTGGAAAGCATCTCCATGTTAACGCCATAAGTAAGCGCGTAACGAACGCCGTCGGGGTCAGTCCAGCGTCTGGCAACCGAAAAGCCCGGCACTTTGTTGGAAAATAAAACGAAAGGGCTTGGCCAGCATTCCCTCTCTTCGCAGCCCGGAGCGTCCATGGCTTCCCGAAACCACTCTCGTCTACGAACGTCATAACCCAGATTCAGCGCCTCGACTTTCCTGATGCCGCCTGTGCTTTCCCAATGGAGCACGTACACCAGACTGCCCCAATGTTCAGGATTGCTGACGATAGTTCGAAATTCTCCTTCAATGTCACGGTAGAGGATTATGGCAAGCCCATTTTCATCCCCTACTGCTATCCCGTCATTCTCAGGATGGCTCTTCAGTATGGGGAAGGCTATGCTATGGAAATCACCCAGATTATTCGGGCGCAGTTCGCCGGAACGCAGATAGTGATAACCTGTATTAAGGGTAATTTCAGACAGGCGCAAAAAACGCTGAAAACGCGCTTCAATCTGGCTGGAAGCCAGCGCCATCTGCGCCTCGGCCACTCTCCGAATTCCGGGTTGCGCCAGAAAAAGCCAAGCGACCACTGCGAACAATGTCAGGGTGGTCATCGTCACAAAAAAAGCGCGCAAAACGATACTTGCACGGATGCTTGGCTGTCGAGGCATGGCTATATTCGCCAACTATGAGACAGTAATAGTCTAACCTTTTTCCCTCGTTTTTATCATTTTGTTACTTTTTATTTTTTCCCGGCTCTGCCTTTTCCTGTTCTGCCGCCCCTCTCCCGCTTGTTCCGCTAGAGCGTGTCGTCAATAGCTTGTATATTCTGAATTTTTGGCAAACAGGAGAGCATCTTATGGAACAGGCAGACAGACGGCACGACATATCCGATACAGTCTGGCAGCAGTGCATATAGTCATTCTCGTAAATAATTGTGTTTTTTCGCGTAATGTGCTGGATAGGGAGAACATTGCTCCCACGCCAAATTATTCGTCATTCCCGCGCAGGCGGGAATCCAGCACGGCGTTGAAAGCCGCGACAAGTTTCCAGAACAGGAACGACATTCCCATACCGCGAGAGGAGTGGCATTCCCGCTTCGCGTCATACTGAACAGAAGTCACAGATTTTGACGCAGCTCTGGATTCCCGCCTGCGCGGGAATGACGAGTAGTTTAGCGCGGAAGGCTTGCCTTAAAACATGTCTCAAAGTTTCATGAATGTTTATCATGAACATATCGCACGAACTCGACGAATCAAGTCGGCGCAGAAGGACATACCTTCTTTGCCATTGCACAGCAACGCTTACAAGGCAATCACGATTTTTTATCCCGGACAGCAGTGCGCGAAGGCGGTAATCCACAACGAATGTATCCGCCTAAACCGAAGCCGCTCTAATCGCCGGGTAGCCGGTATACGCCGCACCCGCCAAGAGTAATGACAGTTCGGCTATGCCACAGCCAACTGGTTTATTACCTCAAAAAGCCGTACTCGTACACCTTCGGCTCGATTTTCCTTGCCAGCTTTTTCAAAGCCGAGCGCAAGTTGCCGATGAGTGCGGTATAGGTTGGGTCGTCGGACTTGTTGTTCATTTTGCCCTTGTCGTTACGTCCTTGGAAATGCTCTCGAATATCGTACAAGCTCGCATTTACATTGCATTTTGTCTGGGCGTGATAGTAGCGCCAAAGGCTTTTACCCGCCTCAAATACTGCCTGGGCTTCGGCTGAAAACCTCAAGGCTGTTTTTCGGTTTTTCTGCCGGACGCCCGGAAACAAATTTCCGTTTGTCCCTGCTTGAATTCCCTTTTTCCCATGTTCGATTTTGCCCGCTATAAAATCTGTCATAAAACGGCTGGCGAATTTGTCACGCGAGTTAACATCGTTTTCGGTAAATGGTATCCAATGATTCGCGCCGTATTTCGATTGGATATTGTTGTTAAACAACGTGTAGGCAAGGCAATCGTTCTGAAACTCATCGTCGGTTTTCCAGCCGTCATTGGGATAAAGAAACTGGTCGCGATCGTTGAGCCAAGTGGCTTCAATGCAATGGCGGACAGAATAATAGATTGACGCTTCAATGATATTTTTATCAGTAACCCAACTTCCTCGTGGATGAGGCAACAAATTTTTATCATTAAGAATGAAAATAAAATTAGTGTTTTGAAAATCACTACCTTTACATGAAATAAAGCCTATATTCATTTCGCTAATTATATTTCTGGTTGAAATTATCCAATCGTTTATTGACTTTAAGCCTTCATAAGACGAAAAAGATTTCGTGCTTGTAAAATTTCCTTCGGAATTATAGACATCTGCTATTATTTCAGCAAAATCTTCTTGGTTATTAGTATCCCAAATAAAAAATCCAATGGGAAACTTGCCCTTTACATTGTCGAAAGTGTTGGCAGGAACAACAAACATTTTTTTCAGCATTGGCTTGAAAAATGATCTGAATTGTTCAAATGCGGGGCCTTGCAGAATTTTGAGTTTTGAAAATTCCGCAATAACGCAGCCATCAATTTCATGATATATTCTGGTTAGAAACTGAGAATAAACCTCTCTCCCCGCTGTCCCAAGCTGTGATGTATATTTCGCATGAATATTAGACTGGTTTACGCCTGCCTTCCCACCGCCAATGGTAGAAACTTCCGCATATGGCGGATTGATATAGATAACCAGTTTTTTGCGTTTTTCCGGGTCGTTGATAATATCCTGCAAGCCTTGCGGAAGTTTCGTAAAATCATCGTTCAAAAAATCGAATTGAAATACATGGGCATCCAAAAGGTTTGCGCCGTTATGTATCCGGTCTTTCATTACCTCCACATCAGCCTTGTCGAGCGTCGAAGCCCAGATGTTGTACTTGTTGGTCAGCCCGGCAAGCAGGTTGCCCGTTCCTGCGGCGCAATCCCAAACGTAATACTCGTCCTGCCAGTCCTTGCCCAGCGCGTCGGCAATATATTTTTGCGAAAGCTCCACCCAGATTCTGGGCGTAAAGAACGAGCCTTTGCGCTCGCGCACATCTTGCGGCACAAGCAAATCACGGCGTTCGATGATGTAATCCCAATATTCTTCCAGGGGCGGACGTTCATATTTCGCCCAAAACTGCGCGTGCGCCTTTTGACTGTCCTTGAATTGCGCGTTTTTGCTGCTGAAAAACCCCGCGCTGTCAACTACCCTGTCCAATTCGTAATGATTGGATTTCAGAAGCACAAATAATTTTTCCTTTAGCGTTTCATTTTCTCTTGAAAGTAAATCCGCAAGATAAAAATCGCCGTCCAAAATTCCGTTCTTCTTGGCAATATCCCAATCCACCGCAATGGTCGGCTTTACTGTTTCTAACCATTTGTTGTAAATGATAATGAAATTGTTTTTGTCAATATGGGTTTTTGTGGTTTGCAATTTGCCAACGACAAAATTTGCGCTGATGAATTGTTTAAGCTCCTTTTCGTCTTTGCCAAAATCGAAAAGATAAGTCTCGCCAGATGCGCCTTCATCAATAATTTTCTTTATCTGCGCATAAATCTGCCTGAATTCTCTGGTGTCATGATCGGATGGCGCGACTTTCCAGTTAAAATCGCTTTGGTAGAAAATATCCTGAATATCGGCATAAGGCACAAAGGCGATTTTCTCGCAATCAAAACAGCCGAGAAAAGGCGGCGGCAGAATATTATCAAACGCGCGTGCTTTGCCGATAGTAAGCACGAGTTGCGCGAGCATCGCCGCAATATCGGTAGGCTTTATTTTGGCTTCCGCCCACAGCAAGTATTCGTCTTGAAAGTCAAGAGCATTCCTGGCTCGCTTGAGTTTGACGGCAAAATCTATGGAGCCGACAATTCTGTCACAATCAAATTTCTCAAAAAAATCTGTTGCGACAGTATTCTTTAACTCTTCTTCACGCATGTTGGAATATCTCATGCCATTATCTTCCTCTCAAAAAGTTCGCCATGTTCACTGCCTGCCCAGCAGCAAAAATTCCATCAGCGCCTTTTGCGCGTGCAGGCGGTTTTCCGCCTCTTCCCAAGCGACCGATTGCGGGCCGTCAAGAACGCTCGACGTGACTTCCTCGCCCCGGTGCGCTGGCAGGCAGTGCATGAATATGGCGTCCTTGTCGGCAATGGCCATCATTTCATCATCCACCCGCCAGTCGGCAAAGGCTTTCATTCTTGCCGCGTTTTCCTCCTCAAAACCCATTGAAGTCCACACATCGGTTGTCACCAGATGCGCGCCGCGCGCCGCCTCCATCGGGTCGGCAAACAGGCTGACACGCGTATTGCCCGCCATGAATTCCGGCTTGATTCCATAACCTTCCGGCGACGAGACACGCACCTGAAAATCCAGAATTTCGGAAGCCTGCAACCAGGTATTGCACATATTGTTGGCATCTCCAACCCAGGTCACGGTCTTGCCCTGAATCGATCCCTTATGCTCGATGAAGGTGAAAATATCCGCCAGAACCTGACAGGGATGATATTCGTTGGTCAGCCCATTGATTACGGGAACGCGGGAATGGGCGGCAAAACGATCCACAATTTCCTGCCCGAAGGTGCGAATCATCACAATGTCGCTCATTCTGGAAATGACTTCCGCCGAGTCCTCGATAGGCTCGCCCCGCCCCAGTTGCGAGTCCTGGGTATTTAGGTAGATCGGCGAGCCGCCCAACTGCTTGAAGCCCGCTTCAAAAGAAAGACGGGTGCGAGTGCTGGCCTTCTCGAAAATCATGACCAGGGTACGATCAAACAGGACATGATGCGGCTCATAACGCTTGAACTTTTCCTTGATAACACGCGCCCGTTCAAACAGGTAATCAAAGTCGTCGCGTACAAAGTCCTTGAACTGGAGATAATGTCGCAAAGTCATGATGATTCAGCCTTTCAGAAAATTTCGGATCAGGGGAACAAGTTTCCCGACCAATTCACGCGCCTCGACTTCGGAAAAGATCAAGGGCGGCAAAAGACGGATTACTGTATCACGAGTAACATTGATTAGCAGCCCCGCTTCCAATGCCTTGACCACCAACTCCGAACAGGGACGATCCAGTTCTATCCCCAGCATCAATCCACGTCCGCGAATCTCCCTGACCCCGGTCACGCTAGCCAGCGCAGCCGTCAATTCGCGTTTCAGCCAGTCGCCCATCTGAGTAGCATTCACCAGCAAGCCTTCCGCTTCGATGGTCTCGATTGTCGCAAGCGCCGCGACAGAAGCAAGGGGATTGCCGCCAAAGGTGGAGCCATGATTGCCGGGGCCGAACAGTCCGGCAGCACGTCCACCCGCCAGACAAGCGCCGACCGGCACGCCGGAACCCAGTCCCTTGGCAAGTGTCATGATGTCCGGCAGGATTCCGGCATGTTGGAAACCAAACCATTTGCCGGTGCGTCCCATGCCGCACTGCACTTCGTCAACCGCAAAAAGCCAGTCATGTTCATCGCACAGGGTTCGCAAGGCTATCAAGTATTCATCGCTTGCGAGGTTGATTCCGCCCTCGCCCTGGATAATTTCCAGCATCACCGCCACCACATCGCGGTTATGTGAAGCTATCTCGCGCACTGCGTCCATATCCCCATATGGAACCCGGATAAATCCCGGAACCAGCGGCTCGAAACCGGCCTGTATCTTGCCGTTGCCGGTGGCCGAGAGGGTTGCCAGCGTGCGCCCGTGAAAGGCGTGCTCCATTACGATGATTGACGGCAGCGTAATGCCTTTTTTGTGTCCGTAAAAACGCGCGAGCTTGATCGCAGCCTCGTTGGCCTCACAGCCGGAATTGCAGACGAATACTTCGGAAAGCCCGGAAATTCCTGCCAGTCTCTCCGCAAGCGCCTCCTGCTCCGGTATCCGATAGATGTTGGAAACATGCAGCAATCTACCGGCTTGCCGATTCAACGCATTCAGCAGCGACGGATGCGCGTGTCCCAGGGTATTGACCGCGATTCCCGCCAGCGCGTCCAGATAGACCTTGCCTTCGGTATCCGTCAGATAACAGCCCTTGCCCTCGACAAAGGCTACCGGCTGGCGATTGTAGGTATTCATCAGGTGAGACATGATTTGCCTTTTACACAAGATTGACGCAGCGATCCGGCGACCGACGCGCTGCTAATGGAAAGTCCCTGATTTTAATGGAAGGCTAACGCCTTGTACATGCGGGCGGTTGCACGCGCCTATCCCCGCCTTGCCGTCAAAACGCCGTTGATGTCGTGAATCAAGCCCAGGCTGCGTTTCAACTGGGACAGGTTTTTTACTTCCACGGTGAAGCCCATTTTGGCCTTGCCCTGTTTGGACTGGGTATGAACGCCGATCACGTTGATTTTTTCCCTGGCGAAAATTTCCGAGATGTCGCGCAGCAAGCCCTGCCGGTCATGGGCATCTACGACAATATCGGTCGCAAAAAAACTCTCCGCCTCGGCGCTGCCCCATTCGGTCTCGATTACCCGTTCAGGATGCAATGCGGCAAGGTGCTGAAAGTTGGCGCAATCCACGCGATGAATGGAAACTCCCTTGCCTCTGGTTACGAAACCTTCAATCGCATCCGGCGGCGCGGGCTTGCAGCATCGGGCAAGCTGGGATAGAAGCTGATCCACTCCCACAATGAGAATACCGCTGGCGGTTTTCGTAGCGCGTCGCAGGGGAACAACCAGTTGATCGGCCTCATCTTCCGTCTTTTTGTCGTTGCGGACAGTATTCTGAAACTGACGCCAATTAAGCTCGTTACGCGCTGCGGCAGCGAACAATTCTTCGTTTTTGGCAAATCCCAGGCTGCGCGCGATTTCCTCGACGTTCGCCCCGCTTTGCCCCAGACGTTGCAATTCGCGGGCAACAAGAGCGCCGCCTTCGCTGATGGTTTCTTCCAGAGCGCGGCTGGCAAACCACTGCCGCGCCTTGACCCGTGCGCCCTTGGTATGAATATAGCCCTGCGAGATATTGAGCCAGTCGCGCGACGGCCCACCCTGCTTTGCCGCAATGATTTCGATTCTCTGCCCGGTCTTCAATTCCGTATTGAGCGGAGTCAACACTCCGTCGACCCGCGCCCCCCGGCAACGATGACCAAGATCGGTATGCACCCGGTAGGCAAAGTCAATTGGTGTCGCTCCACGCGGCAGATCAATCACCCGTCCCTGCGGCGTCAACACATAAATGGTTTCATCCAAGGCAGCGTGCTTGTAGTGACGCAGCCAATCTGTTCCGTCCGAGACCTCGTCCTTCCAGGTCAACAACTGACGCAGCCAGGCTATTTTCGCGTCGTAATCGTCGCCCGCCGTTTTGCTGCCTTCCTTGTAGCGCCAATGGGCGGCAACGCCCAGTTCGGCATGGCGGTGCATCTCCTGCGTGCGAATCTGCACTTCCAATGAACGCCCGTCAGGACAGCGCACGGCAGTATGGAGCGAACGATAGAAATTGCCCTTGGGGTTGGAGATGTAATCGTCAAATTCCTTGGGGATCGGCGTCCAGACGTTATGCACAATGCCCAACGCTGTGTAGCACTCCTTGACGTTTTCGACGATGACCCGAAGCGCCCGGATGTCGTACAGCTCGGAAAATTCCAGGCTCTTCTTCCGCATCTTGTTCCAGATGCTGTAAATATGCTTTGGTCGCCCGTAGACTTCCGCCTGAATGTTGAGTGCCGAGAGTTCGTTTTTCAAACGTCCGGTTGCTTCCTCTATGAAGCTCTCCCGCTCAAGGCGCGTCTCATCCAGCATCTGCGCGATTTTTTTGTATGTCTCGGTATGCAGGAAACGAAAAGACAAATCCTCCAGTTCCCATTTCAATTCCCAAACTCCCAACCTGTCGGCGAGCGGAGAATAGACTTCAAGCGTTTCCCGCGCCACTTCGAGGCGCAGTTCATCTGGATTGGCCGCATAATAGCGCAAGGTCTGGGCGCGCGAAGCCAGACGCAGCAAGACGACGCGAATATCCTCCACCATCGCCAGCAGCATTTTGCGTAGAATTTCTATCTGGGAACGGGTTTCCTGCGGATTTTTGCCCCCGTTTACCGCGAAATCCCGCGTGATCGGGCGCAATTGATACAAACGGGAAGCGCCCTGCACAAGTTGGGCGACATCGCGTCCGAATTCTTTTTCCAGCCGATTGATCGCGTTTTCGTCGTGGGCAGGCAGGGTAGATAGCAAGGCAGCCTGCCGGGAAGGCGCGTCCAGCTTCAGCCCGGCGATTATCAGCGCCATGCCGACCGCATGATCGAACTCTCCTTCCCCGCTTTCCAGCGCCGCCTCTTTGTAAGCGCTGCGGGCGCACAAAAACGCCTCCGCGACTTGTTCGGCGGCATTAGCCTCCAGTCCGGCGGCAAGGATTTCCAGAAAGCGCTGATCGCCGCTTTGCGCGGCAACTGAATGTGTCACGTGAACCATGGCGCGGAATTATACGGTAGATGTCATACGGAGAGTAGACGATTTTTCACCTGTCACCGATTTTTCGCGGCGCCTTGCCATGTGGGCTTGGTATTTCGTTTGACCGGCGTTCAGTATGTGTGGGGTTCATGGGCAGATTGCGCCTCCCCAACAACTACCGCGTAACGTTCGCTCTGCCGGAAATAGGAATCGAACCTACGACCTTCGCATTACGAATGCGCTGCTCTACCGACTGAGCTATTCCGGCAAGGACGGGATTATAGCCCGGAGACCGGAATATAGCCACCCTTGAGGCTTGTCCATCCGGTAGACAATCAAACTTGAGGCAGCAACGCCGATGGAATCCGCAAATTACGACCATCGTCACTAAAAAACTCTTGACTGGACAAAATGCCTCGAAATGATGCAAACTTGTAGCCATGATGAAGAAAAAATCCTCCTCCAAAAAAACTGCCGATGATTTCAACCAGACCCGTCTGCTCGTGTTGCATGGCCCCAACCTCAATCTGTTGAGCGAACGCGAACCGCAACACTACGGAATAGTGACGCTGGAAGAAATCAATCTGGCGTTGGCCAGACGCGCGGAAGCGGCGGACGTGCATCTGGAGTCTTTTCAGACCAACCACGAAGGCGCGCTGATTGAGCGTATCCACGCCGCAAAAAAAGAAGGCGTGCGTTACATCATCATCAATCCCGCAGCCTGGACTCATACCAGCATCATGCTCAGGGACGCGCTGATAGCGACTGCCATCCCCTTTGTTGAAGTGCATCTTTCCAACATCCACGCCCGCGAGAAATTTCGCCAGCATTCCTATTTTTCCGATCTGGCGCTCGGAGTCATCACAGGTCTCGGACATCGCGGGTATCTGCTCGCTCTTGAATACCTGCTGAACAAGATAAACACGGACTAACGCCGCAAGCGTTTCTGCAATCCGGTCAAAAAATTTCAAGGAGATAAATCATGGATTTGCGTAAACTCAAAAAACTGATAGATTTGGTGCAAGAATCCGGCATTTCCGAACTGGAAATTACCGAAGGCGAAGAAAAAGTACGGATCGCCAAATTCGCTCCGGCAGGCGCGGCTACCTTCGCGCCTCTGCCTGTTAACGCCGCTGTCGCGCTTCCTGCCGCCCCGCTTCCCACCGTATCATCCGAGGGCGATGAGAAAAAAGTCGAAGGGCATGAAGTCACATCCCCGATGGTCGGAACCTTCTACCGCTCCCCCTCGCCCGGAGCCAACGCTTTCGTGGAAGTGGGACAAACCGTAAAGCAAGGGGATACCCTGTGCATCATCGAAGCCATGAAACTCTTGAATGAAATCGAAGCTGACGCTTCCGGCGTCATCAAGGCTATTCTGGTCGAAAACGGGCAGCCGGTAGAATTCGGCGAAACATTGTTCATCATCGGCTAACATGCCGCGAAAAGACACTAAAATGTTCAAAAAAATCCTTATCGCCAACCGGGGGGAAATTGCCCTTCGAGTGCAACGCGCCTGTCGGGAAATGGGTGTCAAGACCGTAGTCGTCCATTCCGAAGCCGACCGCGAGGCAAAATACGTCAGGCTTGCCGATGAATCAGTCTGCATCGGCCCTGCGCCTTCGGCGCAAAGCTATCTCAATGTTCCGGCAATTATTTCGGCGGCGGAAGTAACCGACGCGGAAGCCATCCATCCGGGCTACGGCTTTCTCTCCGAAAATGCCGATTTTGCCGAACGGGTGGAATCCTCCGGCTTTGTGTTCATCGGCCCCAGGGCGGAGACAATCCGCATGATGGGCGACAAGGTTTCCGCCAAGGATGCGATGAAGGCGGCAAATGTTCCTTGCGTCCCCGGCTCTGACGGGGCGCTTTCCGAAGATAGCGAGGAAATAACGGAAACAGCGCGTAAAATCGGCTATCCGGTCATCATCAAGGCGGCGGGCGGCGGCGGCGGGCGGGGAATGCGCGTCGTCCATACTGAAGCGGCGCTCTTGAATTCCGTGGTCATGACCCGTGCGGAAGCGGAAACTGCCTTCGGCAATCCGAACGTGTATATGGAGAAATTTCTGGAAAAGCCCCGCCATATAGAAATACAGGTATTGTCCGATCAGCATGGGAACGCAATGTATCTGGGGGAGCGCGACTGCTCGATGCAGCGCCGCCACCAGAAAATCATCGAGGAAGCGCCCGCGCCCATGATACTGCCTCGTCTGATTGCCCGTATCGGCAGACGCTGCGCCGATGCTTGCCGCAAAATCGGCTATCGGGGCGCGGGAACCTTTGAGTTTCTCTACGAAGACGGCGAGTTCTACTTTATCGAAATGAACACCCGTGTTCAGGTCGAGCATCCGGTAACGGAAGCCATAACAGGCATTGACATTGTGCAAGCCCAGATGCGCGTCGCGGCGGGAGAAAAGCTGGAGCTTCGCCAGCGCGACATCCAATCTCGCGGACATGCTATTGAATGCCGCATAAACGCCGAAGATCCCTACACGTTCACTCCTTTTCCCGGCAAGATCAGCTTTTATCACCCGCCGGGCGGACCGGGTATCCGGGTGGATTCGCATATCTATCAAGGGTATACCGTGCCGCCTCACTACGATTCCATGATCGCCAAGGTTATCGCCTATGGCGACACCCGTGAACAGGCCATTCGCCGGATGCAGGTAGCCTTGTCCGAAATGAGCGTGGAAGGCATCAAAACCAATATCCCGCTGCATCAGGAATTGATGCTGGATGCCAACTTCATCAAAGGCGGCACCAGCATTCACTATCTTGAGCACAAGCTGGCTGACCGGGGTGAAGCCAAAGAGCATGGCGTGGATTGACGCCTCATTTACTGCCCTGCTTGCCGAAGACTGGTGTGACGCCCTGCTGGCGGCGGGCGCGATTTCCGCCAGCATTGAGGATGCGGATGCGGGAACCCCGGCAGAGACGCCGCAATTCGGCGAGCCGGGCATGGCAAATACTCCGCTCTGGCAACATGCGCGAATCAGCGCCCTGTTTTCCGAAGATACGGACATTGCCGCGTGTCTTGCCGCCATTGCCGCAAACCTTCGGCAACCTTTGCCGGAACCGACCTTGAAACGAGTAGAAGAAGAAGATTGGGTACGACTGACCCAGGCGCAATTTGACCCTATCCGCATTTCCGATCGGTTGTGGATCGTGCCATCCTGGCATGAAGCTCCCGACCCTGCGGCTCTGAACATCGTGCTTGACCCCGGCATGGCATTTGGCACAGGTTCCCACCCGACTACCCGGCTTTGTCTTGAATGGCTGGAACGGGAAGCGCGCCCCAAAATGAGCTTCCTTGATTACGGCTCCGGCTCCGGCATTCTTGCCATTGCGGCTGCCAGGCTGGGCGCTCTTCCGGTTGATGGTTTTGATATTGATCCGCAAGCGGTTTTAGCCGCGCGCGCCAATGCCGAAAATAACCGGGTTGATGTTCGTTTTACGCAAACGCCGGAATCGCTGCTGCCAAAATACGATCTGGTTGTCGCCAATATCCTTGCCAATCCTCTGCGCCTGCTTGCTCCGGCTTTGGCAGGGCGCGTCCGCCCCGGCGGCAAGATTGCCCTTTCCGGCCTGCTGGTTGAGCAGGCTGAAGATATTGCCAGCCTGTACGCCCGATGGTTCAAATTCGATCAGGCCGATGAGCGGGAAGGCTGGGCTTGTCTTTCTGGTATCATGGTTTAGCCTAAAGCAGACGAAGCGTTTTATAGCGCTTTCCGCAGAAACGACGAAAAAATCCTTGCTTGCCTACGATCTGATATCCGATCTTGTATTACTCTGGATACTAACGCCGCTGGTTGGGGCTGGTATATTGATCCTACGCCGCTGGACAACACAGACAACTATTTGCCCACGGCTGACCCCAACATCTGGAAGGCGAAGCCGGGGAGCGGAGCGGAGGGCAGGATGGACATGCTCCCCGTCCTGCAGCCTATAGTAATTACCGTAAATAATTGTACTTTTCGCAGAGCGTGCAGGAGATAGTTTTTGCTCCCACGCCCAATTACTAGAAATAAACGCGAAGGCGGGAATCCAGCAAATCCTTTCCGTTCCTCCGGCGTTTCCATATGGGAATATCGCTCCCGCACTGTTCTGTAAACCGGTCGTTGCCGCACGCCGTACTGGATTTCAGCCTTCGCTGGAATGACTTTGGGTTATAGTCCGCACGAGATAATAACTGCATCTTACCGTCGCGTTATTTACAGAAACCGTTGCATCTCAAAAACTTTTGCACTAAACGGTAGACATTCCAAATTAAAGTTGCTACCATTCCATTCCCTTTTGCCCACAAGGCTACTCAACAATTTTTCTTTCCAACACAACTTTTGGAGATTTTTATGAACACTGCCAAATCCGAACAAATCGCCGCTGCCAACAGAGCCAACGCTGAAGCCCTGCTCGCCCTGATGCGCAGCACCATGGACAACATCGAAAAGTTCGCCAACCTGAACTTCAGCGCCCTGCGCGAAAATCTTCAGGCAGGCGCTAAGAATACCGACGCGCTTTTGTCGGTCAAAGACCCCAAGCAGGCCATCGCCATGCAAAGCGCAATCGCCGAGCCTACTCTGGAAAGCGCGCGCGCCTACTACCATAGCCTGTATGAACTGGTGCTGGGAATGCAGAAAGACATTACCAATGTCATGGAAGGCCATTACAAGTCTCTTTCCGAAAATGCCGAAAGCGCAATCGAAGAAACCAAGAAGCAAATGCCGGCCGGCGGCGACATTTTCGCCAGCGCGATGAAGTCAATGCTGCAAGCCAATTCTGAGGCTTTCGACCGGATGAACTTCATGGCTCAACAAATCGCCAGCATTACCGACAGCAACATCAAGGCTCTGTCCAGCATCAGCACTCCCGCCGCTGCTGCGCGTCCTTCCGCCACCAAGGCGGCTGCCGGAACTGCCGCGAAAAAACCCGCCGCCAAATAATAAGCGGGGGAAAATCCCATAACGAACGGAAGCCTCGGCTTCCGTTTCTTTATGCGCTCCGACCGCGCGGCAGAGATACCGCCGGTTTTTTATGGCGCTTTCTGTAAATATAACGCTTTTCGCAAATAAAACGACTATCAGATGCAGTCATTCTTTCGCACAGACTATAATCCACTAGTCATTCCCGCGAAGGCGGGAATGACGAATAATTTGGCGTGGGAGCAAGGTTCTCCCTCTCCCGCTTGCGGGAGAGGGTGGTCGTAGGCGGGGAGAGGGTAAAGGGTCAGGTTGAAATTTACGCTCCCTGATTCTTCAGCTTCCTCACACTCTCCCCCAACCCCTCTCCCACTTGCGGCGTAGCCGCAAGTGGGAGAGGGGAGCAAAACGCCTCCTCTGATAGTCGCGTTATTCGCGGAAAGCGCTACAAATGCATTCACTTACCGAAAACGCTATAGAAGCCGCGCTGCGCGGCCTGTTTCGCGTCTGTCCAAGCGAGTACGGGAAAGATGGCAAGTTGCAAACAGTGCCTCATGTCCGGTCTTTCTTCTTTTTCTGGCGCAGGCGCAACTTCTCCAGAAAACGCGCCGTTATTGCGCCTTCAGGCGAGGCATCCAGATAAATACCAAGCAGAAACATGATCTCGGCCTCGGATAAAACCTGCGTATGGCGCACAAATTGTTCCATGTCTTTGACCCGATCACGTTCTGGAAACCAGATGCCGCGCATTTTCTCAAGGTCAATCAGACGCGCCTTGACGCCTTCCGGCCTCTCGCGTATGAACACATGACGAGGATAAAAGCAATTGGATATAAGTCCCGCGCCATGCAGCGCGCGCGCCAATTCGCCGCATGCCGAAAGAATGCCATGCCGCACAGCTTCCGTTAATGTCGCCCAGCCTGATATCCAGCCTTACAGACTCAACCAGCCCTCGCTTGCGTCAAGCGCATGGGTCAGCAAAATGGCTCGCCATTCGTTTGCGCCTTCATTATTTCGCCCGCAGCGTTCGCCATGAAAAGCCGCTTCCACGACTGGAACGCCCCGCTCCTTGCAGCGCGTGATATTCCTGAACTCGCGGGCAAAGGTAGGCTCGCCCAGGGGACGATAAAAACTCCGGGTAAGGTGATTGACCTGCCGCTTCAAATAATAAGCGCCGCCCGGCAATTCCAGACGACAGACAGAACTCCAGCCGCCGCGATCCACATTGGGTTCATCCACCGTTTCCAGAGAAAGATTCCAAAGCGCCTCGAAATTATCCAGACCGGCATCGGCAAGCACGGCGCGATTGGCAAAAAAATCGGACTGGATCACTGTATATAACATCCCTGAAAAATATCCAGTGACGGATCAAACAGGCTCGTTCTGATTTGCATAAGCCCGATAACGGAATGAAAGATATGGTCATGCAGAAAAGGCGCATTGTCTGCCTTTTTCTTCATGCAGGCATAATCTATCCGCTTTTGCGCCGCGTCCGACAACCACAGTAAAACCGGAATATGCGTTTGCTCCCGTGGAGCAATGGCATAGGGCAGGCCATGCAGATACGCGCCGTTTTCTCCCAGCGATTGACCATGATCCGAGGCATAGAGAATACTGACTTCCCTGTCGTCAAATTTTTTGGCAATATCAATGACAGAGGAAAGGATATAATCCGTGTAAAGGATCGTATTGTCATAAGTATTGACGATCTCCTCGCGCGAGCATTTCTGGATGCTTGACGTATCGCAGGTCGGCGTAAATTTTCTGAAGGCTTGCGGATAACGCTGATAATAAGACGGGCCGTGACTGCCCATCATATGCAGGACAATAACCATATTTTTGTCCTGATTGTTTATCTTCTCCTCCAGCCTTGGCAACATAACTTCGTCACGGCAATAATTCCTCTCGCAGTGTATCGTATCTCCTGATTTGACCACATTCTCCGTCGGCACGCGCGCGCATACTCCCTTGCAGCCGCCGTCATTTTCAAACCAGAAAATATCATGACCCGCGACAGACAAAATATCCAGCAAATTTTGCGTATGCCTTGCCTCGTCAACATCGAATTCCTTGCGCCTCTTGTGGGAAAACATGCAGGGGACGGATACTGCGGTTGCCGTGCCGCATGAAGCCGCATCCCTGAAATTGACGATGTTTTGCCCGGCCAGCAAGGGGTTGGTTTCACGACTATACCCATTCAGGGAGAAATTCATGGCGCGCGCGGCTTCCCCAACTACGAGAATCAGCAGGTTTTTTGCCTCGTCCGGCGCGTCAGACATCGCCTCCCGATCCAGCCAGATAAATTCCCGCTTTGCAAGCGACACCCGCTGATAGTATCGCATAAGTGAATGTATATAATTAAAAGTATTCAAATTCTTCCTTGCCTTGTTATGATTACGCAAGAATGAGGCATATTCCTTGCCCGCTGTCGCATAAAACCCGCCGAGCATGACCGCGCCGACAAGGACAAATACGGTTCTGATCAGCAATTCTTTCTTGCGCGATTGATATTCGATTTTGCAGAGGATAAGTAAAATCGCGGGCACTATTCCTGTCAGCGCCACCCAGCATATACTGGTTAACGTTATAAAATCTGATGCTTCCCGCAAATCCGTTTCAAACACATTACGGATCATTTCCGAATCAATCACAATGCCCAGATTCCAGATGGCGCAATTTGCCGCGCTGGAGACAAGCAACAAACCAATAATGATCGGTTTACCCAGAACCGGAATTACCAGGATGCTGAACAGCCAGACGAACAATACCATCACCAGCAAAGGCATAGAAACCGCAAACAGAATGCCGTAGGCGCCATCAATTCGTTCGGCCACAAATCGCCAGAATCCAAGATTCAGGACAAAGGCGAAATAAAACGCCAGAATCAGAATCAGCCAGTGGCTTTTGACCGCGCGAAAGCCGCGAAACAAGCCGCGAAACAAGCCGATTGCCATTGACTTACTTTTTAAGGACATAAATCCTCCACATAGCGTAGCCCGGAAGAAAATCAACCTGACCCGTTATATCAAACCCGGCCTGGCGAAATTCAGACTCTATTGTTTGCCTCTCTATAACGAAACGGTTTTGATAATCTCCACAGCCTCGTCTGGCTTCCAGTCTTTTGCGCCTCCACGCCTTGAAACTGCCATCCACCCACAGGGAAATCACCAGCGACTTTCTCGCCACCCGATAAAATTCGCGCAGCATGACCTGCCGATGAGCAGAATCGCCGATGTGATGCAGAAGCCGCATACAAAACACGCTATCTACCGCGCCATCCGGCAAATCAATCGCAAAGGCGGAAGTCTTGAGCGTTTGCATACGCAAAACCTGACCATGAGCCTGATATTTCAGCGCAATATCCAGCATATCCTGCGAATTATCCGCCGCTATCAGATGACGATCAGGATTCTCCAGTAGCATTGGCCAGAAACGTCCCGCGCCGCAAGGCAAATCAAGCGCCGACAGAGGATCACCCGCCAACATCAGGGCGCGTCGAGCGATACGGATTTCCCGCCAGTTGGAAAGACGCCGCGCTAGACCGTCCTGGTGTTTGAAAAAATATTCCTCGGCATGACTCTCGTCGTACTTGCGCGAAAATTCCAGGTCAATTTGTTCTGAAGCGTCAGACAAGGCAGAGCTTCCAGAATGCATTTCATTTGCCATGAGGGTGATATGGGCTATCAAACTGTCCGGCAGTCTATTTTTCCTCCGGTAGAAAAACCGTCGGCAAAGAGTGAATTTTTTGTCAAAGCCCGTTTTGCAAACCGCGCCCTGTACGCCAGTCTCTACACCTCACTCGCCCAACATTCATCTATAGTCATTCTCGTAATTGGAGCGGTTTTGATTTATGGACGCGCTGATTTATTCCTTGCCACAGCTTGCTATACATATGGTATAATTGAGTGATCGTCCATAAGCATATTTGTTGAGTTTGTCTGACATCTACCAATGCAAAGTTGATACTGCCTTTTCAAAGGGAGTGATCCCGTTCTGATAGTAGCGTTATTTGCGGAAAGCACTCTAACCCCAACGCTGCTTTGCCTCCACAAGCCCGCTTTTGGGCAGATACGCAGGTTCGCCCCTACGGGCTTGTGAAAGCAGACCCGCGTTTTTCAGCCGTCTTCGCCGCCTTCATCCGGGGAATCTTCCCCAACAACATGTTGTTCTTCTTCGGTGGCCTTGTCCGTAAGACTTTCCGCTTCCGGCAGGGTCTCGACCGCTTTCAGCCTTTTTGAGACGGCGCGGGTGCGGACTTCGGCCTTGTCAATGCTGTTTGTCGCTTCCTGCAATTTTTTCTTGGTGTGCGCTAACGCCTCGCCAAAACGGGCAAACTCGCCCTTGACCGCGCCCAAAACCGCCCAGACCTCCGCCGAGCGTCGCTCTATCGCCAGGGTGCGAAAACCCATCTGCAAACTGTTCAACAGCGCCGCCAGAGTGGAAGGCCCTGCCAGATTGATGCGCCATTCGCGTTGCAGGACATCCGCCAGACCCGGACGACGAAGCGCCTCGGCATACAAGCCTTCAATGGGCAAATAAAGAATTGCGAAATCCGTCGTATCCGGCGGAGCTACGTATTTTTCCCGAATGCGCCGCGCTTCCAGCTTGAGACGCGCTTCCAGCCTTCGCCCCGCTTCTTCCGCAGCCGCCGCCTCTCCCGCCTCCTGCGCTTCCAGCAAACGCTGGTAATCCTCCAGCGGAAATTTGGCGTCAATGGGAAGCCAAACCGGACTGTCAGCCGTCTTGCCGGGCAGGCGAATCGCAAATTCCACCCGCTCATTGCTACCGGGAATGGTAATGACATTGGCCGAATATTGTCCCGCCGTCAACATCTGTTCCAACAGGTTCGCCAGTTGCACTTCACCCCATGAGCCGCGAGTTTTCACATTGGCAAACACCCGCTTCAAATCTCCGACTCCGGCAGCCAGTCCCTGCATTTCGCCAAGCCCTCGATGCACCAGTTCCAGGCGTTCGCTCACCAGTTTGAAAGATTCGCCCAACCTTTGTTCCAGAGTGGCGTGCAGCTTCTCATCAACAGTACGGCGCATTTCGTCGAGTTTGCCCGCGTTCTCCGCCTGCAAGGCTTGCAGGCGCGTTTCCACCGCGCCCCGCAACTGCTCAAACCGCGTATCCAAAGCGCCGGATACGCGGGTAAACTCTTGGGAAAACGCGCCCAACCGCTCATTCTGCCCCTGCCCAAGCTGGCCGATGGATTGGGTAAGCGTTTGACTCAAATCCTGAAAAAAACGGCTTTGCGCCTGTCCGCGCTCTTCCCGCTCCCGCGCCGCCTGTTCCAGGGCTTCCCGTCGGATTGAAGCCAGATTGTCGCTCAACAGCCGCTCCAGACGCTCAAGGCGCGCGCCAATGTCCTCACGCGCCGCTGCCCATACGTCTTTCTCCCTCCCCTTTTGCAAACGCCAACAGAGGAAAAGCACGCCTGCAAGCAGCAACGCCTGCACGACAAAGAGAGAAACAAGAAATATGGATGACAAGGTATAGAGAAGCAAGATTCAAAATCGGATGCCAGCGTAGCATGAATCAGCAAAACTGTTTGGACTTCTCCATAACGCCCATGAACAAGCATCAAGCGCAATCCTCGAAATGAATGGCGAGGTGAGCGAGATAGTTGTTTTGTGGAGCCGAGGGCTTCTCTAATCTGTGTTGAGGAATCCCCTACCTTCAGGCCGGGGTGACTCAAAGAAAAAATCTGTCATCAGTCGCTCATTCACCCCATCACAGGCTATCATATGAGATTCCGCAACGGCTGACTCCCGACCATGATTTTCGATATTGACAACGAAACGCTCCCCCGTGAGGAGCTAAAAGACCTGCAACTGCGCCGCCTTCAGGAAATGGTGGCGCGTTGCTACGAGACGGTGAAGTTCTACCGCGAAGGCATGGACGAACTGGAAGTCAAGCCGCACCACATCCAGACGCTTGCCGACGCCAGGCTCCTGCCGTTTACCAAGAAAGAACAACTGCGCGACAACTACCCCTACAGCATGTTCGCCGTGCCGCGCGATCAGGTAGTCCGGCTGCATGCTTCTTCCGGCACGTCCGGCAAGCCCGTGATGGTCGGGCATACGCGGCGCGACCTCGCCAACTGGGGTCAAGCGGTCGCCCGCTGCCTTGCCGCCGCAGGGCTTCAACCTGGCGATCGCCTGCATAACGCCTATGGCTATGGTCTCTTTACCGGCGGCTTGGGCCTGCATGGCGGGGCCGAGACCCTTGGCATAACGGTCATTCCGATGTCCGGCGGGCAGACGCAAAAACAGGTAATGCTCCTGCAAGACCTTGCCCCGGATGCCTTGTGCTGCACCCCTTCCTACGCTCTCAACATTGTGGAAGAAGCGGAAAAACTGGGCATTGATGTCCGTAAATTGCCGCTACGGGTCGGTTTGTTCGGAGCCGAGCCGTGGAGCGAGGAAATGCGCTATGAACTCGAATCGCGCATGGGCATTGACGCGCTCGATATTTACGGACTGACCGAACTCATGGGGCCGGGGGTCGGCATCGAATGCCTTGCGGCCAAAAAGGGACTGCATATTTGGGAAGACCATTTCCTTGTCGAATGCGTTGATGTTGATACCGGCGAGCCGCTTCCGCCCGGAGAAAAGGGCGAGATCGTCATTACCTCGCTTACCCGCGAAGCCTTCCCGATGCTGCGTTTTCGCTCCCGCGACATTGCGGTGCTTGACCCCGCGCCCTGCAAATGCGGGCGCACCCATGTACGCATGAGCCGCATTTCCGGTCGCTCCGACGACATGCTCATCATTCGCGGCGTCAACGTCTTCCCCACCCAGGTTGAAGCCATCCTGATGCGTACCGAAACGCTATCGCCATTCTATCAGCTTGAGGTTTTCCGCGAAGGCCATCTCAATTCCCTGCGTATCAATGTCGAAGCCAGCCCGCCTTTGTACGCCAAGGGTCAGGAGTACATGAATCGCGTATCTTCCAAGGTGCAAAAAGACATAAAGGATTTCATCGGCATTTCCTGCGAGGTTAAAATCCACCCCACCGGATCGGTTGAACGCTCAATGGGCAAGGCCATCCGGGTCATTGACCACCGGCAGGAGAAGAAATAAAAGCGTAAAAGCCGTCCTGGCTTTGCCGTAAAATGGGCGGCGGCGCTTGCGACCGCAGTTCAGGCGTTTTCTTCCAGATAAGGAAGGTCAATAAGGTCGGATGCAGGGCAAGGACGGGAATAAAGAAAACCCTGCAAAAGATCGCAATTCAGACCGACCAGAACCCTCCTCTGCGCTTCGGTTTCCACGCCTTCCGCGACTACTGCCATCTTCAGGGCATGAGCCAGGGCAATAATTGCCTGCACGACAGAAAGAGCATCCTTGTCCACGTCCACATGGTCAATGAAACTCTTGTCAATCTTGATAACGTCAACCGGATAACGGGAAAGATAAGAAAGCGAGGAATAACCTGTGCCGAAATCGTCAATGGCAATCCGAATGCCCGCTTGCCGCAACTTCGAGAAAATACCGAACACTCGCTCAGGATCATCCAACATCGAAGATTCGGTCAGCTCAATTTCCAGACCGGAAGGCGGCATTCCGGTCTCCCGCACAACTTTCAGCACTTTTTCCGAAAAATCAGGATCGCGCAACTGGCGCGCGGCGACATTTACCGCAACACGCTCCACATGAATGCCCTTTTCCTGCCATTCGACGAACTGCCGACAGGCGGTTTCCAGACACCAATCCCCCAGCATGTCAATGTAGCCGCTCTTCTCCGCAAGCGGTATAAATACGCCCGGTGCCAGCAATCCGCGTGTGGAATGCTGCCAGCGCACAAGCGCCTCCACCCCATGAATCATCCCGCTGTGGATGTCAATCTGGGGCTGATAATGAAGGCGCAATTCGTCGCGCTCGACAGAATGGCGCAGATCGGCTTCAAGCTCCAACTGATCCAGAGAATAGGCGCTGTCGCTATCCGAAAAGAAGCGAAAACACGCCCTGCCCGCGTTTTTGGCGTTGTGGAGAGCAATGTCGGCATTTTTCATCAGCGCTTCCTTGCTGTCTCCATCAGACGGATATACCGCAATCCCGATACTGGTGGTCACAAACAATTCGCGTCCATCAATCTCAAAAGGGCTGGAAAATTCACGCAACATGTTGCTGGCCAGAGTGGCGGCATCGGCATGGGAGGTAATCTCCGGCAGCAATAACGCGAATTCATCGCCGGAAATGCGCGCCAGCGTGTCTCCCTCAAGCAGCAGGCCGGAAATCCGCTCAGCCGCCGCGGAAATAAGCACATCGCCCTGCTTGTGGCCTAGCGAATCGTTAATGGCCTTGAAGTGATCAAGGTCAAAGTGGAGAACAGCCAGCGGACGCTGAGCGCGGTGCCGGTGCGTCTGGCGCAAGGCGTTCCGCAAACGATCGCTGAAAAGCAGGCGATTGGCCAACCCGGTAAGCGGATCATAATAGGCAAGCCGATTGATGTAGGCTTCAGTATTTTTCTGCTCGGAAAGATCGGAGAACAAAGCTATGTATTGGACAATATTGCCGGATTCATTTCTGACTACGGTAATGGACAACCATTCAGGATAATTTTCTCCGCTCTTCCTGCGATTGATGATTTCTCCCTGCCAGTGTCCTTCTTCCGCGAGTTGTTTCCACATCTGCCGATAGAACTTTTTGTCATGCAGGCCGGAGGCCAGGATTTTACCCGGATTCTGCCCAATCGCTTCCTGCTCGGTGTAGCCGGTGATTTTGGTAAAGGCGGCGTTAACGGACTGGATGACAACTTCGTGATCGGTGATGGTTATCGCCTCGGATATGTTGTCAAAGACGCGGGCGGCAGTACGAAGACGCGCTTCAGCCTGCCGCTGGAAGGTTAGATCCCTGAAGGAAGTGACATAACCGGCAGCCTTGGCGCTATCGGTCTTTGGCAGCGGGCCCCCCAGGAAAACAGCGGGGAATCGTTCGCCGTCGGCGCGTTGCAGCCACTCTTCGCCCTCATATGGCTTGCTGGCCTTCAGGGAAGCGCGAAACGCGGAGCGCACAACGTTATTCTTGGGCCAGATATCAACGGCGTCCGTACCCAGAAGTTCCGTTTCAGAACGACCCAGCATGATCTCGGCGCGTTGATTCATGAAATTCAGGACGCCGCGCGCGTCAAAACTCAAAATGCCTTCGCTCATATTGTCGGCAATGTTGTCCAGAATGGCGTGGCTCTTTTCCAGCTCGCGCGCGGTCTGTTGCAGGCGCAACACAATAATCACCACGCTGGCGACCATCAAAAGCGAGAACAGCGCCATCATCCGGCGATATTTTTCGGCGCTGGCAAGCAGCGCGCTGTAGGCATTCATGTAACCGTTATAGGCATAGGAAATATCCTGCTGGAAAGTATTGCGGGAGATTCCCTGTATCTGCTGTTGCACCGGCAAATAGTTGTTGATTATCTGCTTTCCGTGCGCGGCGAGTAGTCGCGCCTGCATGGCATTCGCGCCCAGGTTGGCGCTGTATTTTTCCAGATCGTTCAACTCCTCCAGAATGGCAAACGCTTCCCCAGCGTCATTATCATTGATGAAAACCAGCACATCGCGGGTAACGGAGGCGACTATGTCTTTCGGCCTGCCGACCAGCGAAGCGTGCAACTGCCGGGAAAGATTGACGAAATGAGAGAGCGAGTTGGTAAGCACAGTATTCTGCCGCCGGAAATCGTCCAGCAAAACATTTTTTTTCCGCCAGGATTCATGGCTGCTATTCAGCGCGTCAGGAAGATCAATCTGCCTGAAAGATTGCCGTAGTTCTATAAGCAGATTATCTATTTGCCTGGAAGACGCGCTCAAGGAATCGTAAATCAGCAGTTGCCGATAGTGCAGACGCAAAATGTCGAAATTGATCCTGGTATCCAGCGTCTCGATCTGACGGATTCCCTGTTCAACCCGGTTGCGCTCGCCTTCGCTCAAGGAACCGCTAAGAATATTGAGGACAAGCAAAATACTGCCCAGAACCGCCAGCAAAAGCCACGGCAAAAAAGCGTGGAAAATCGGGCGAAGTTTCCTGACCTTGTCCATTTTATAGCCGCTCCCCTGTCAAGGTTGTCAGAAAGAGCGTGATAAGCTGGACTTCTTCGGCGGGCAAATCCACTCCGAGTTGGTGGCGTCCCATTATGGCCACGGCCTCAGGCAAGGTTTGCGCCGCAGCGTCATGGAAATAAGGCGCGGTCAGGGCAACATTGCGAAGACTGGGAACCTTGAATACATGCTTGTCTTCCTCGCGTCCCGTGACGTTGAAGCGCCCAAGGTCAGCCTTGGTAATCGGCCTGTCGGCGAAATAATCCAGCATCACTCCAAACTTCTGAAAAATGTTGCCGCCCACATTCACACCCTGATGGCAGGCGATGCAGCCATGCCGTTTGAAAAGACGATAACCTTCAAGCTCCTGAGCGGAAAGCGCCTTGTCATCCCCTTTCAGCCAGCGGTCAAAGCGGGAAGGAGTTACCAGCGAACGCTCGAATTCGGCAATTACTTCCTTCACCCTGGCCGGAGTCGCAGACCCGTTATAGATGGCGCGGAAACGGTCTCTGATCCGCGAATCATCTTCCAGAATTGGAATTATCTGTTCCCAGCTCGATGCCATTTCCACCGGATTCGTGATTGGGCCTTCCACCTGTTCTTCCAGCGTGTCTGCCCGACCATCCCAGAATTGCCTGAAATTAAGGCCGGAATTATAAACTGTCGGCGCGTTGATATCGCCTTCCGCGCCGCCTACGCCCCTTGAGCGGGGAAGACGATCCACCCCGCCGCGAAGCAGGTCATGGCAGGACGCGCAACTGACTGTGTTATCCCTGGAAAGCCGGGTGTCGCGAAAGAGAAGCTGCCCCAGCGCCACTTTTTGCGTATCAAGCCCGGTAGGAGCGGTAATCGGCAATATAGGCTCGTCGGGACGGGCAAGGTCTGATTGCCGCGCCCTTTCGTCGGCGGCTTCGTTCAAATCGCCGTCGGTACCCCAGGAGTAGAAAAAATAGACAATGGAGCCAGCCGCAAAAACCATCAGGACTGCAAGGCCGCGCAAAAAGACCTTTCTCCACATTATTGCCGTATCGGCGTCTGAACGGTGAACCTGACGAAGAGACATAAATTATCCTTGGGCAGCGCGTTGTTCGCATAGAGGCGGTTGCCTTGACATCCAGACCTAACTTGAACCGGCAACCATGTATTCCACGGCGCTCATGATTTCCTCATCGGTAAAGGAACTGTTACCGCCTTTTGCGGGCATCGCATTCTTGCCGTTCAGCGAGGACTGATAGAGCGCTTCCATGCCGGTGGCGATGCGAGGCGACCAAGCCGCCTTGTCGCCCATTTTCGGCGCGCCGGCAACGCCGAACTCATGACAAGTTCTGCAATTTTGCGCGTAGACCGTAACGCTGTCTCTTTGCCCGGATGTTGTCACCGGGGCTGCCGTCGGCTCGACTGCTTCCGCTTCGACGGATTCGGCAGCTTCAACGGCTTCGCCTGCTTCGGCAGCTTCAACGGCTTCGGCGGCTTCGCTTGTTTCGACGGCTTCAGCGGCTGGAGCTTCTGTTCCGGCGGGGACTTCCATCTCGAAACGGGCAACAGGCTTGATGCGTTCTTCCGCGCCGGGCGCGGTCGTATCGGAACAGCCTATGATCATGGCGGCTAAAAAAAGAGCCGCAACCGGACGGAAAACACGGAACGTGGTTTGAATGTTGGCAGACATGGCAATTTCCTCACGATTGGAAGCGCACATTATAAAGATTTTTCCGATATGAAAAGCATAATCTCCGAATTTCATGCAGATCCTCCCCCAATTTTTTGGATTACACTCATATAAGGCCGGAGCGCGGCGGGAATGGCCATACTGCCCTGTGCCCGGAAAAACCGGTTCATGTCAATTTCTCCAGAAGAATATCAGTCTGCAATGGGTTTCTTTCCCGACAGAGACAGACGCGGACTTGATCATCCTGACTGCGGCAATATCTGTCATGATTACCAGATTAGAAGATCATGATTGCACACCCGTTCGCTTTTTTTCGGGGATGGCTCAGGGTAGGCTCAACGCCGCTTGCCTTGTCCGCATCTTCGCGAGCGGGCGCTTGCGCTAGCGGGTATACTGCTCTTTTTCCGCGCTTTACCCATGAACGATGTTTCCCTTCTATCCGCGCCGGATATGTTTGCCGAAGCCGAACGCCGCCTCTTGACCCCTTACGGGCTTGCCATGCCTGATCTGGAACGCGCCCTGGCGGGCATTATGGCCCAAGGCGCGGACGACGCTGATTTGTATTTCCAGTATTCCCGCGCCGAATCGTGGAGCCTTGATGAAGGCATCGTCAAGGCCGGGAGTTTCGGCATTGACCAAGGCTTTGGCGCAAGGGCGGTAAGCGGCGAAAAGACCGCTTACGCCTATTCGGACGATATTGGGCAGGCGGCGCTGGAATCAGTATCCGCCCATGTTCGCGCCATTACTTCAGCAGGTGGGGACGCTTGCCTTCCGGTTTGCCTTGCCGCTTCTCCCTTGCCGCTGCCCCTTTATGGCTCGCTTGATCCCATCGCCTCGCTTGCCGCTGCGGAAAAGGTGCGCCTCCTGGAACGGCTGGAAGCCTTTGCCCGCGCGGAAGATACACGGGTGTTGCAGGTCATGGCTTCGCTTGCAGGAGAATGGGAGACGATTTTGATCGCGCGCGCCGATGGGCATCTGGCGGCGGATATTCGCCCGCTTGCGCGCGTCTCCGTCATGGTGGTTGTTGAGGCGGACGGCAGGCGGGAACAAGGCTCGGCAGGCGGCGGCGGTCGTTTCGGGTATGAATACTTTGATGACGAACGTCTGCGTGAATACGCCCGTCATGCGGTGCGCCAGGCAATCCTGAATCTGGAAGGCCGCCCCGCGCCAGCGGGGAAAATGACTGTGGTGTTAGGCTCCGGCTGGCCGGGCATTCTGCTCCATGAAGCGGTAGGGCACGGTCTGGAAGGCGATTTCAACCGCAAGGGAAGTTCCGCTTTCACCGGACGAATTGGGGAGAGGGTTGCGGCTTCCGGCGTCACCGTCATTGATAACGGCAATTTGCCCAACCGGCGCGGCTCGCTTACGGTTGACGACGAAGGCACGCCCACGAATGAAACGGTATTGATCGAGGACGGCATTCTGAAAGGCTATTTGCAGGATCGTCTGAATGCGCGTCTTATGGGGACAAAGAGCACAGGCAACGGACGGCGTGAATCCTTTGCCGCGCCGCCCCTGCCTCGCATGACGAATACCTACATGCTGGCGGGTCGGCATGAACCGGAAGAAATTTTGCGCTCGGTGAAGAAGGGTATTTATGCGGTAAATTTTGGCGGCGGGCAGGTGGATATTACGAGCGGCAAGTTTGTTTTTTCGATGAGCGAAGCCTATCTCATTGAGGATGGTCGTCCTACCGCGCCGATAAAAGGCGCGACCCTGATCGGCAATGGGCCTGATGTCTTGCTGCGGATTGCCATGATCGGCAACGACCTTGCCCTTGATCCGGGGGTTGGCTCCTGCGGCAAGGAGGGGCAGAGCGTTCCGGTCGGGGTTGGTCAGCCCACTTTGCGGCTGGATGGAATTACCGTCGGCGGCAATGAGCTTATGGCATAATCGCGTCTGGACTTCAAACGGAAGATTGTCATGCGCTCAAGATGGCAAAGATGGCAGCGGTGGTGGGACGATTTTTGGTATGAGCTGATTCTGGAGATCAAGCGGATCATCCGGGTTTTCATGCGCCCGATGACCTGGATCGTCATTGTCGCGCTGACTGCCTTTCTGATAGAGCTTTATTTCGGCATGATCGTCGCGCTTCGCTACGACGGTCTCATGCACCTGTTTGGCCTGCGAACGACCAGATGTCGGATACTGGAAAACTGGCAATATCTCATTATCATTTATTCGCTGTTTGCTTCCGGTGTTTTGCTGCTGTATTGCATGGGTAATTTTGTGAATTGGCTGCGGGCGCGGGCGCGCCGGTATAAAGAGGAAGCCAGACGCCTTGCGTGGAAAACCCTGGCTTCTGCCATCGGGGTGGAATTGATCGGCGGCCTGACCATCTGGATGCTGCTGGACTGGTGTTGATACCAAGGTTATAACGCTTTCCGCAAATAACGCGACTATAAGGGGACTAACCAAGCCGCTGTAGGGGTTAAAAATTTTTAACCCCGCCTCCGTGCTGGCAGCCAATGCGCCCTGGACAGAGCACAGAATGCAGAAGTCTGGAACACCGCCTGACTTCCGACCCCTGTGCCCCGGTTTCTGACTCAGACCGGATGCAATTCTTCTGACACTGGCGTTGCGGTCAGGCGTAGTCCCAAGGCATTGCAGAGCCGATAAATCGTATCGAATTGCGGGTTCCCGTTTTCCGACAGGGATTTGTACAGGCTTGCGCGGGTCACGCCCGCTTTCCTGGCTAATTCCGACATGCCGCGCGCGCGCGCCGCCGTGCCGAGCGCATGAATGAAATCTTGAGCATCCCCTTCGCGCAAGGTTTCCGCCAGAAATTCGGCGATGTCCGCATCAGTTTCAAGGTGCTGGGCAATGTCAAAACGTGAAGTTTTCAAAGGCATGTTTTTAATCCTCCGGTTCATCTTCATCCAGTTTGGTCAACATGACGTCGGCGCGGGCAATGTCTGCCTTTTGCGTGGATTTGTCCCCGCCTGTCAGCAGTAAAACAATGGTGTTTTCCCGCAAGGTGTAATACATCCGCAACCCACCGCCAAAGAGACAACGCAGTTCAAACAGACGGGGAGCCAATGCCTTGTGGTCGCCAAAGTTGCCATTTTCCACCCGCGCCAGTCGGGAAAGAACACGATTCTTGATAGTCCTGTCGAGCTTGGCAAGCCAAAGGTCGAATTCATCGCTGGAGTCGAGTTCGTATTTCATGGTGTCATTGTATCCTACGGGAAACACAATGTATTGACCCAGGTCAAGTCAGAGCACAGAATACAGAAGTCAGGAACACCGCCTGCTTACGACCCCTGTGCTCTGATTTCTGACATCTGTTAACTGGATTCTGTGCAGAAAGCACTATAACGCTTGAGCCGAAACTGTCCTGACGCCAGATTTGGCGCGGCGTTGCATGGATGTTGCATGGGAGCTACGCCATTTACGTTCGTATCGTGTATAAACTCCTGAACGCTTGTTGCGGCTTATTCCGCCGCTATTTCCATGACAGCTTCCGCTCCGCCTTCCGGGTGATTCCCGAAACGCGCCTCGCCGCCGTGCAAGTCTGCGACTTCGCGCACGAACGGCAATCCAAGTCCGGTGCTTTTGCGCTCGGTGGCGGGACGGGGCAACGAATAAAAGCGGTCGAAGATGTGCGGCAGTGCGTATTCGGGCGCGCCTTCGCCATGATCGCGGACTTTCAGAATCAGCCTGTCGGAAGTTTTTGCCAGCGTAATCTCAATCACTTTGCCCGCCGGGGAGAAATCAATGGCATTGTCAAGCAGGTTGGCAATGGCCTGTTGCAGCAGGAAAGCATCGCCACGGCAGGAAACTCTGTTTTCGGCCTTGATATTCACGGCAAGGTTTCGCTTTTGCAGCGCGGTTTGACGCGCCTCGACAGCTTGTCTGACGAGATCCGCCATATCAAGCGCCTGATTGTCTTCCAATCGTTGCAATTGTTCGACCTTTGCCAGTTGCAACATGCGCTCGATCACCAGATAGAGGCGGTTGGCCTCTTCCTGAATGAGCGCGGTAAAGCGTTGGCGTTCCGCCTCCGGCATATCGCCTTCAAGCAGTTCTGTGGCTGAAACAATGGCAGTGAGCGGGCTTTTCATCTCATGGGCAAGATTCTGGACGTAATTTTCCACGTACTGCTTGCCTTCCAGGCGCTCCCGCATTGCCGCAAGCGCAAACGCGAGTTCGGAAAACTGGCTGCCTCCATCGGTGGGCGGGGACGCCTTGTGTCCGGCGCTGACATTACGCGCGTAGCGAATCAAGCGGTTGATAGACCAGATAAGCCAGGCTGAAAACAGCGCCCCGACCACAAGTGAAATCATCAGCATGACAAGCCCGCTGGAACGAATGCGCCCGATCATGCGCTCGACGTAAGGGTTGAGCGTTGCGTTGGGCTTGGCAAAGGAGAGTACGCCGATACGCTCCCCTTCCCGAATGATTGGCGCGGCGACATACATCCATGAGCTTGTCTGGTCTTCAAGGTCATCCCTTGAGGTGCGCGCGCCGTATTCTCCCCGCAGGGCGCGGACAACATCGTTCCAGCGGGAGAAATCATGCCCTGCATACAAACCTTCGGAATCAAAGACGACAATGCCGTTGGCGTCGGTGACATAGACGCGAAAATCAATCGTGTCCTTCATGATGCCGAATATCTCCGCGCCGGGGTTTTGCTCTTTGACTCTTCGCAGGGCTTGATCAAAATGTCCGTCGGCAATGTGTCCGCTCGCAAGGTCGGGAGCGACCAGTTCCGCAAGCAGATAGGCGATGTCGACCAGTGTTTCTTCACGCGCCTGACGCAGACCCGGCCCGATTTCGTCGGTGACGGTATTGAGCACGAACCAGGCCGCAAGGCCAAGCACGAAAAAATAACCGAGGAAAAAGCGGACGGAGATATTCAAGGGTCAACAGGTCAAGATAGGATAACTATGCGCCGGAATTTTGCTTGTCGCGGCTGGGCATTTTTCTTTTGGCTATGAAATAGCCGATCAGCGCGGCCAAAATAGAAATACCGACCCAGAGGTTCAATGTCAGCGACCTGCTGAAACCATAGTAAAGCATGACTACGGAGATAATCAAAAACAGTCCGCCGGAAATCAGAACCAGAGGAGCGGGACGTGGATACTCCCTGCGCTTGAAACATACCCAGAACAGCGAAAATACCGTTAACGCGGAAAACAGCGTCAGGATTGCGCCGACGCTCGATAGCGCCTCCTGTAGTTGATAGACGAGCACCAAAAGCAGGGCAATCGCCCCTTGCAACAGCACCGCACCAACCGGCGGTTGTCCCTCTTTTCCTTTCAACGCCCTTGGCAGAAAGCCATCCTGTGCCATTGCCGCATAAACCCTTGGCCCAAGAAACGTCATGGCGCTGGCCGAGGATATAAACGCGATAATCGCAAAAATGGACATGCACGCCGCGCCCGTATCGCCCAGAACGTTCTGCATGATGAGATGACCCAGGGTGATGCGATCAGTTTCATAAGTAAAAACGATCCTGGCCTGCTCCGGAGTCAGATTGGCGACAAAAATCCAGTTGATAAAAAGATAGAGGACGCCGACGACAAGGCAGCCCAGAAGCATCGCGCGCGGAACGTCGCGCTTTGGATTTTTGAATTCGGAAGCAGCGTAGATCGCGGCATTCCAACCGCTGAAAGCAAAGGCTATGTAAAACAGATTCATCATGAAAGAGCCAATCGGAAACCCTTCCGAAGTATTCGGCGGTGTCCATTCAGGCCAGGCGTTATTGCCGAAGATCAACCCCGCGATAATGAATCCCGCGACAAGAATTACTTTCACCGCCACCAGCGCATTCTGTGCCGTAATTGATATACGCATTCCTATGGCGTGAGCCGCCGTAAGCGCCAGAATCACCAGCACGGCAATCAAAGTCGTATTGACTCCGGCGTGCAAAGTACCGGCGAAGGCTCCCGCCGCCATGGCAGAAATCGCTATGGGCGCGGAAAACCCGATCAACAGGGACGCCCATCCGGCAAAGTATCCAAGCGCGGGATGAATCAGCGCGGAAAGAAAACGATACTCGCCTCCGGACTGCGGGACAAGCTGCACGATGCCGGAATAAGCCTTCGCTCCGGTCATGGCAATCAGCATTCCGACAAACCAGGCAAGCAGAATCTGCCCCGGAGTCATATCCTGAGCCATAAAGCCGGTGCTCAGAAAAACGCCCGCGCCAATCATGTTGGCGATCACCATCCCCATTCCGGAAAACATGCCCAGCCTGGTCATATTCGGCATTCCCTTATAGCGGTTTTGGTTTAAAAGTATGCACGCTTGGTTTTTCCAAGCGTAAAGCACACAGTCGACCCTCTCCCCCGCCCCCTCTCCCATAAATGGGAGAGGGGAGTAAAGCGCATCCCCTCTCCCGCTTGCGGGAGAGGGTGGCCGAAGGCCGGAAGAGGGTAGCTAAAGGCAGGGAGAGGGTATGTAAAACATATCCACCTGAACCGAAAATGCCTTAACGGGTAGCTGTCCAGGAGCTGCCTCCGTCATAAGTGCCGGAAATTGTGCCGCCGCTTACTGTGCCGACATATTCCCTGCCCCCGGCGTTAAAGCTGATCCTGTCTCCGTCCAGTTTGCCGGTTAGCTCCATGATTTCTCCGCCAATGGTCATGGTTCCGGCGACATTCTGAAAAGTCTGAACGAAGCTGATTTGCCCGTCGTCAAGTTTCCAGGTTCCATCCACTTTAGCCGGAACAATCCAGAGGTGGGCGGTATGCCAGGCTGACGGCTCTTCCAGAGTCTTGGTCTGATCAGGCTCCCATTCCCCCATGTCAAAGCTGTTGGAGACAACGCGCGTGCCCGGCTTCATGTCCAGGATTGTTGGCCTCAGTTGCAGATTGAGACTCGACAGCAAAAACAAGGTGATAACGGTCGCCTGGGAAAAATCGCTTTCGAAAATGTCGGCCTTTTTGAACGTGGCTCTCGCGCCAACCCCTTCTTTCATGGCTGCGCGTCTGGCAAGCTCCACCAAATCCGGATTGTATTCAATCCCCAACGCCGTCGCGCCGCGCTTGGCTGCGGTAATCACCAGGCGGCCATCGCCGGAGCCAAGATCAATCACATAATCGGATGAAGTCACCTTCGCCATATCAAGCATTGAATCCACAAGCGCCTGCGGAGTCGGAACCCATACAACATCCTTGCCGGGCTGTCCTACTTCTGGCGCGTATTCCTCGTCTGAATGCCCTGCATCCGGCGTGTATTCCTCGTCGGCTTCTTCGACATCCGGCTCGTAATTCTCGACAGGTTGCCCGACCTCAGGCATATTGTTCTCGACAGCCTCGCTGACCTCCGGCGCGTGATTCTCGGCCTGGGTGCATCCGGCTGCAAACAACAAGCATAACGCAAGCGCAAACCCGCGAATAAAATGGAAATGTTTCATTTCAAACTCCTTCGTTAAGGTACTTCGTTCTCGTCAGGTTCAGCCATATTTCGCTGCCGTAAATGGGCAGAACTTGACGATGATAAGCCATGAATCCACGGCAGCGCCGGGGAGAGACATGACCGCCAAAATCCGCTTCGTTGCCGGTCGCCAACTTTGCGGCTATAAAAAATGCAAGCCATTATCGCAGCTTGCGGGTTATCGCTATTCCACTGCCATCCATGTGCACGAAATGGGTTTCCAAATCGGGATTTGTGGTAATCGCTCGAATGAAGGCAGGATCGGGGCGCGGCGATCTCGCGTTGTGCGTGACGATAAGACCGCCGACATTCAGCTTGGGCAGGAGTTGTTCGAGATAGTGGACATAGCCGGATGGATCGGCGTCAAGAAACAACAGGTCAATCGGGCCTTGCACACGGGCGATCTCCACATGGGCGTCTCCGGTAACGACGGTGATAATATCCGCCAGTCCCGCCTGTTTGAAGCGTCCCCGCGCCTCTTCGGCATTTTTGGCATTAATCTCAAAGGTCGTCAAACTACCGCCGGTTCGCAACAGGCCGAGACCAAGCCATAAGCCGGAATAGCCCCGGAACGTGCCGATCTCGACGACATGACGCGCGTTGTTTTCCTCAACGAGTTGGCGGAGCAGTTCGCCGTCGGCGCGCGGCACGCTCATGTCGCCCCACCGCGCGCGCTCAAAGGCGCTGATTGCTTCTAACACCAGCCCCTCCCGCTCTTTGCCCTCCTCCGCCGCAGCGATAGTTCCGATAATGGCGAAGACGAACATGCAGGCAATCAGGCTTATACGGCTCATTGGAACACGCTGAAGTAATCGGATTTTTGTTGAATGGCTCCAGAGGAGCGAAGCGTTTTTTGGCATATGCATGAAAGAAGCGGGAAATCGCCTTGCAGCGCCCTCCAAATCCCGCAGAACGTAACAAATGACATTGTAGCTATATCCAAACAATGCGTCAAATGCCGGAGCAAAAATAGTTCGCGCGAAGCGATTGTAAGGTGCGGTCGCTCTTTCGCGTCTAACTATCTGTAATTTTGTAGAGGTTAAAAAATTTTAACCCCTAAAGCGGCGGGCAGTAGCAATTTTGTGTTGCTACTGATCGAAAAATACTCATCAAAACAATCAGTTAAACACATTGCTGCAATGCAAAGTTGATACTGCCTTTACAAAGGGAGCTTGCAGACGGCAACCGGGGGCGGGGGAGAGGGTTCTGTCTGCCGTAGGGGCGAATAATTATTCGCCCCTACCAAGGACAATAGCAAAGCAAGAAGTTAGTTTTACGATGCAGCGTCACTTGCTTGAAGCGTCACTTGTTCTGTTCCGACTCCATAAATTTATCCACTGCGCCGACAATCAAATCGAAATCGCTGTGCAGCAAATGTCCGGAGATTTTGAGCAGCAGTTCCTGGGCGGATGGCAACCACGGCTTTTCCCTTAGCTGCGCCATCGCCTCATTCGCGGTTTTTTCGTCGTATTCCTTACATGCCGCTTGCACTGCAAGCAGTTTTTCACGCAGATACGACCGGTCTTCATTCGTTGGTTCGTCGTTTGTCGCTTTTGGCGTAAAATCCGCGACAGCCTCCCGCAGCGCGTCAATAAACGTCGAGGTTTCAGACGTAATTATTTCCGCGCCCTCAGCCTGCACCGACAGCTCCAATTCGTGCGCGGCGGCGGAAAGCTCCATTTTGCCTACGTTCGCAAGCGCGCTTTTCATTCCGTGCACGTAGATTTCATACGTATGCCTGTCCTCGTCGTCGTGCGGCTCATATTTATTGATTATCGCTTCCAGCATCGCAATGGCCTTGTTGGCGTCACGCACGAAAGACTCGGCAATCCGCGCATTAACCGACACATCCTGCTCTGCATTGCCTGCGGCTGACGCCGCCGCTATTTCAGCGGGAGAATGCTTGTCGCGGATGAGCTTGTTCAGCACGGTATTCAGCAGGCGTATATCAATCGGCTTGGGGATAAAATCGTCAAAACCGTTATTGAGAAACATGCTCGCCTGCCCCACCACGGCATTTGCGGTCAATGCGACTATGGAGCCTTCATACCCCATGCCCCGTATGATTTTCGTCGCCTCCATGCCGTCCATTTTCGGCATCATGTGATCCATGAAAATAATGTCATACACATTGCCGTTTTCAATTTTCTCGACCGCCGCAAACCCGCTGTCGGCAGCCTCAATCTTCAGTCCGTATGGAGCCAGAAGCCCGATGGCGACGTATATATTCGACTCCACATCATCAACAATCAGAACCTTGCCGTATGGCATCGGGTCGCGCGTGATTCGCGCCCTTTTCATCTGCGCCCTGTTGTTTGTGCGAAGCTGGCACAGGTTGTCAGCCGACTCCCTGCCCAGTATGCCTGCGGAATCAACCTTGCCTTGCGGCAAACGCACAGTAAAGGTGGTGCCTTTGCCAAGAAGACTCTGCACGGAAATATCGCCGTTCATCAACTGCGTGAGGCTCTTTGTGATGCTCATGCCAAGGCCGGTGCCTTCGACTGCGCGGTTGGCATCTTGGGTAAACCTGGTGAATTTGTCGAACATTATCTCCAATTGCCCCTGCGTCATACCAGGGCCGGTATCGCTTACCCTGAAAACCAGCATCAAATTGTCGTCGTTGTCGTTTTCCACGAAAACAGACAGTCTGACCTTGCCGACTATCGTATATTTGAATGCGTTGGAAAGCAGATTGTTCAAAATCTGCTTGATGCGAAGCTCATCGCCCGCCAAAAGAGCCGGCATGTTTTCATCCACATGCAATTCAAACTCGATCGGTTTGCTGCCGACCCGCATTATATTCAGTTGTATTGTATCGCTGATCAGACTAGCTATTTCATAATCCTTGATCGCCAATTCCATCTTGCCCGCGTCTATTTTGGAGAGATCAAGGATGTCATTGATGATTCCGAGCAGCAAGTCGCCCGCGACGTAAATTTTATTGAATATCTCCCTCATGTTGTGGTCGAGCTTTTCATTCTGAAGCTGCATTTCGGTGACGCCCAGAATCACGTTCATCGGCGTGCGAATTTCATGGCTCATGGCGCTCAGGAAGTCGCTTTTTGCCCTGTTGGCCGCTTCCGCATGTTCAAGCGCAAATTCCAGCTCAATGGATGTGTCTCTGAGATCGGTTAGCATTTTGTTCCTGAGCCATGCGCCTATAAACAGCGAACTGATGGATTGCAGGATGGATTCTTCCGCGTCTGTAAACACCCTTTCGTGGCAACAGTTATCGAAACCGATTTGCCCCCAAAACTGATCTTCCACAAATACCGGCACCGACAAAAATGATAAAACTCCATGCGCGGAGAGTTGCGCCTGCGCTTCCGGCGCCATATTCCGCGTCAGATCATTAATGTGCTTTCCGCTTGATAATATTTCCTCCCATCCGGGTAATTGTTCGCTATACGACACATCGGTTATGAGTTTTTTGTCATACAGAGTCGTCAGACTTTCAGGCCATATGAACGTCATTGAGCAGTAAAGCCTCCCTTCAACCCTGCTGTTTTTCCAGATGGTCATACGGTGGATCGCTACTGCTTCAGTCAATATCTTCATGCTTTTGGATAAAGCATCCGCAAAGGTTTCTACATTTGAATTGAGCAATATATATGCCGAACGGTTCACTGCATACAGCATTTTTTGATTGTTTTCAAGTGTCTCCTGCATTTGCTTGATGTCAGTCAAATCAATGCGATACTGGATGTGTACCTTTTTGCCGTTAGGCCAGTCAATGTATCTATCAGTCATTCTGTAATGACATTTCGTTACATCGTTATATTGTTCCCAGACGACTGCCTTGTCCGGCTCCTTGTCAAGCTGGTTACAAGGACACCAATCGCATCTCCTGTTTACGCCAGGGTTAAAAATGTCATAACAGCGTTGCCCGATCGCATCGCCCGCAACCCTGAAATGCCGCCTCGTATAATCGTTTATAAACAATATTTCATTGGTATCCTTATCGGTTACATGAATCATCATGTCGGAGCTGTTCAGCATGCTTGACATGATATTCTCATTTTTTAGCGATTCCTGGAAGGCGTCATTCAACGCTTCTGTCATTTGCTTCCATTCGCTTATATCCTTCAACACGCCTGCGGTTTGAACAGCATTTCCGTCTCCATCGCGTATGGTTGCGCCGGCGGCGTGATAATGCCCATACTCGCCGTCTTTCTTCATCAGCCGATATTCTATGTCATAAGGAGTTTTGCCGCTTGCGTCAAGCAAATGCTGTTTGAAAGCGTCAAGAGTCCGCCCTTTGTCTTCGGGGTGCAGTTGGTCGCTCCAACTGCTTAACATATTCGGGAAATCATCTTCGTTTGAAAATCCGAGTATATGCCTTAATTCATTCGACCAATTGAAAATGTTTGCAGGGTTGATCGGATCGTCTTTCACGACGCGCATATCCCACAAACCCATTTTGCCACCCTTGATCGCAAGGGTTAATTTGGCCAACTGAAGCTCGTTGTTCAGTAACGCATTTTTCGCTTCCGTTATATCCATCAAAGCGCCTGAGAAAAGAATGGCGTTTCCGTTCTCGTCGCGCAAGGTTTTGCCATAGGCGTGAAAATGCCCATATTCACCGTCTTTCTTCAGCAGCCGATACTCTGCGTCGTAAGGAGTTTTGCTGGTTTTGTCAAGCAAGTGATTTTCCACGTAAGCAAGAGCGTGAGCCTTGTCTTCTGGATGCAGACGATCCATCCAACTGCCAAACACATTGGGGAAATCACTCTCGTCTGAAAACCCAAGCATATGCCTGAATTCGTTCGACCAAACAAAAGCGTTTGCCGGGTTGGCCGGATCATCGTGCACCATCTTCATTTCCCACAGCCCGATTTTAGTGGCTTGAACCACCAGCTTTAATTTGGCCAACTGAAGCTCGTTGTTCAATGACGCATTTTTCGCTTCCGTTATATCCATAAAAGCGCCAGAGAAAAGGACGGCGTTCCCGTGCTCGTCGCGCAAGGTCTCGCCATAGGCGTGAAAATGCCCATATTCTCCGTCTTTCTTCATCAGCCGATACTGAGCGTCGTAAGGAGTTTTGCCGGTTTTGTCAAGCAAGTGGTTTTCCACGTAAGCAAGAGCGTAAGCCTTGTCTTCTGGGTGCAGACGATCCATCCAACTGCCGAGCACATTGGGGAAATCACTCTCGTCCGAAAACCCCAGCATATGCCTGAATTCGTTCGACCAATTAAAAGCGTTTGCCGGGTTGGCCGGATCATCGTGCACTATCTTCATTTCCCACAGCCCGATTTTAGTGGCTTTAATCACCAGATTCAATTTGGTTAACTGAAGCTCGTTGTCTATTGCCGCGTTTTTCGCTTCAGTTATATCCATCATCGCGCCTGAGATAAGGATGGGGTTCCCGTGCTCGTCGCGCAAGGTCTCGCCATAAGAGCTAAAATGCCCATATTCTCCGTCTTTCTTCATCAGCCGATACTGAGCGTCGTAAGGAATTTTGCCGGTTTTGTCAAGCAAATGTTTCACAGCATAATCAAGAGTTTGGTCCTTGTCATCAGGGTGCAATCGATCACTCCAGCTGCCAAGCACATTGGGGAAATCACTCTCGTCCGAAAACCCCAGCATATGCCTGAATTCGTTCGACCAATTAAAAGCGTTTGTCGGATTGGTCAGATCATCGCTCATTATCACCTTTTCCCACAGACCGATTTTAGCGGCCTTAATCACCATGTTCAATTTGGTAAGCTGAAGGTCGCTTTGTTCTTTCGCGGTGATGAGTTCCTGTTCACGAGAGCGGGATTGCTCAAGCGCCGCTTCCAACTCTTGTTCCATTCGATACTTTTCGGTTATATCGCGCGAAATACCTACAAGACCGACTATAGCGCCGTCTTGCATAATCGGAGCTTTGCTTGTTTCATAATACCGCAAAAGACCGTCCGGACTTGGAATCCAACTGTCATACACGACTTTATTCTCTCCCGCGTAAATTCTTTCGTCTGAAGAACGCATCGTTTTTATTACCTCATCGGGAAAGCCCAGTTCGACATCGTTTTTCCCGACAATAAGACTCATATCAGCGTTCAAAAAATCAGCGCAGGCTGTGTTGAAGAGCGTATAGTGAAAGTTGGAATCCTTACAAAACACAAGATCCGGAATGGAGTTAATAATACCCTGCAAAGTGCTTCTTTGCACTTCCAATTCGGATGTCTGCTTATTGATTTTATCCATCAAGCTGTAGTGTTCGCGCAAATCTCTTGCGTATCCGAGTATGGCATAATCCTCCATATTTTCGGATCGGATAAGGACAACTTCCGCAGGCATTAACGAGCCGTCAAGGAGCTTGTAAGTCCAGTTGAAGCAACTCCTGCCTTCATCCAAGGCTCGCTTTAAATATATCGCGGCCTTTTCTTCAGAACTCTGCCCGTCGGGTTGATATTCTGGATAAAGCTCAAAATATCTTGCCAAATATTCATTTTTGTCATTGAAACCGAAAAGCCGGACAGCCTCTTCATTACAGCCAATTTTGTTGAAATTGCTATCCCATGCCTGGCAGGCCAGCGGGGTCTTGTCCAATAAAACCTGCGCGCGCTTATTCGCTTCGCGGATTGTCGCGCTCAAACTGATCCGATTTATCGCGTATGCCAGCATATAGCTTGCGGAACGCAAGATGCCGACCTCGTCTTCCGTAAAGTTGCGGGAATAGAGGCTATCGTCAATGCAGCAGATGCCCCAGAACTGGTGTTGCATTTTTATCGGTACAACCAGAATGCTTTTTAACTTAAAGGGACTTAAAAACTCCTGATCTTCCCTCGACAGACCGGAAACCGGTCCCTGTATATTTTCTCCCCTTGATAATCTGCTTTCCCATTCGGGCGCGGCGCTGTACGGGAAACTTAAAACAGGGTAATCAGGGCCTATTTCGCGCGCTATCTCGCTTTGCCAATAATGCTTCAGGACGGCGTGAAGCTCTCCGTCCCTCATTTCGTTCTGCCAGATTTCAACATGATCCGCATCCACGCTGCGGCCTATAATTTCCATGCTTTCCAGGATCTGCCGCGAATCGGAAGCTTCGTTATCATCCAGCGCGAGCAGTATACCAGCGGCATTGTTTACCGCGTGGCGCAGGTTGTGTCGCAGTTCGCGCGCTCTATCATGCAATTTCCTTTCGGTTATATCTACAGCATAAACAACAATGGCATAGTTGTCCTTATAGGTAATTCTCCTGAACTCTACCCTTAAATCCAGTTTTTCGCCGTCAAGCAATAATTCCGTTTCAAACTCGACAAAACCTTCTTTCATCGCGGTCATAAACCTTTCGGTTATCGGGATGGAAGCCCGCCCGTCCGGCTGGAACGCCGGTATGCTCGCAACCATGCGTTCCGCAAATCCGGCGATGATTTCCTCTTTTGTCTCAAACCTCAAAAACTTTAATGCCGCGGGGTTGCAGTCAATCAATTCATAGCTGTCGTTAAACAGGAGAATCGTGTTCGGACTTGCGCTGAACATGCTCTGCAAACGCTCATATTCCTCGCGCAATTTCGCCAGGGATGCAGTCTGGTTGCTGTCTGAATGCAATTTTTGCGTTTCAATGCTCTCGTTCATGTTTTTTTACCTCCGGCAAATTCATTTCTGGTCGCGGGTCAATTTGGTTTTACCGCCTTGAATTTATTACTGACTGAGTAAAACAAATCCGCGATGAAGGGATCAAACTGCGTGCCCGCCCCTTCCACGATGATGTTTACTGCTTCCTCATGCGAAAGCGCCTTTTTGTATGGTCTTTCGGAAACCAGCGCGTCATATACGTCTGCAAACGACATGATCCGCCCCTGAAGCGGAATACTTGCGCCTTTCAACCCGTGCGGATAACCCTTGCCGTCCCAGCGTTCATGGTGATAGCCCGCGAAAAATCTGGCATTTTTCAAAAATTCCTCATCTCCCACACGGGAAATGATTTGACCGATAATCCGCTCTCCTTCCGCAGCGTGGGTTTTCATGATTTCGAATTCTTCGTCCGTCAACTTGCCAGGCTTGTTCAGGATAACGTCCGAAATAGATATTTTGCCCACATCATGCAAACGCGCGGAAGACACGAACATCTCAATGTCAAGATCGTAAACCTCGTCAACATAAACACCCCGCTCCAGCATGGCATCCAGCAATATTTTTATATATAACGTCGTGCGCTCAATATGGCCGCCCGTCACGTAGTCGCGGCTTTCGACCATATCCGCCAGAACAAACACTATGCCGTTCTGCAAATGCTGAAGCTGCTCCGTTCGCTCTCTAAGCGCCTGCGTCTGTTCATGGATAAGCGCGTCAATATCCAAATGGGTTTTTATGCGGTTCAAAAGCACAGGCGCGGAAAACGGCTTTATGATAAAATCAATCGCGCCCAGTTGAAAACCGCGCACTTCCGCAGTAACGTCAGCCATGCTTGTCAGAAATATAACCGGAATATCCGCCTGGGCAACATTGGCCTTCAAACGGCGCAACGCCGCAAAACCGTCAATCTCCGGCATTTTGATGTCCAACAAAATCAAGTCTGGCGTAACCCTGCCGTTTTCAATGAGATTGAACATCTTTGCCGCCGAGGGCAAGGTCATAACCCGATAATGTTCCTTCAGCGCATCTCTCGCCATAGACAGGTTTGTATCATTGTCATCCACTACAAAAATCGTTTTCTGCACGTCTGTTCTCCCTATATTTGCCTTGAACCAACGCTGCGGTTGTAAGCCGCCCCGAAAGTCGGGGCTTCCTCGCCGCTGGTGCTGCGGTGGCGAACCGCCCGAGAGGTCGGGGCTTACTCGCCGCTGATGAGGGGAGCCTCAATCTCCATTATCAACTGAAGCATCAAAGCGAGTCTCACTCACCCTGCCTTGCAGGGCTTCCTCGAGGCGCATGGTCAAAATACTCACTCACTTGGGACAAAATCAATCCGTTATTGTACATCTTCCAGTACGTAAAAACAAGCGTTTGTAAAGGTCGACAGCAGGTCAGTCTGACAGCAGGCTCGCGCGATGGCGCAGCGCATTGCGTTCCGCAAATAATGCGGTTATCAGGGAGAGCGTTATTTGCGGAAAACACTACAAAATGGGGCTAACCGCGCCGCTGTAGGGGTTATAAATTTTTAACCCCTTACGCCGCAAGCAGCAAAGCATGGGCAATCTCACCGCTCCCTGCCGTGGTTTCGGGCGGAAATTTCATCATGCTGCTTCTGCTCCAGCTTCAGCTCCTTCTTCTCCTCCGCCCGCACATGGCGAATCGCCAACGTATCAATGGCCTTCAGGCGAGTATTCTGCTCCTTCCAGTGTTTCTGACCGCTTGCCGTATTTCGCGCGGAAGTCTCAACCTCGCCCGTCTGCAAACGGATAGCCTCGTCAAGCTGTCCCAGAAATTCCTGATAATTATGCCAGCTCTGCAAGGTCAACCCGTCATTCTGGGCAGACCGAAAACCGGCAAGGTATTCCTCCCGATAATCGGTCAACAGTCGCAGCCGCCCCCGCGCGCTCTGCTCGGCGGCTATCAGTTGCCCCAATCTGCGCGTGGCTTCGTCAGTCCGCTCACGCATCAAATCCAGCAAGGGTTGCAGGGAAAAACGCGCCATTAAATTCTCGTAATTAAAAAATCATGCGCTGCCTGCAAACCCCCGCCCTTGCGAGCGACTCCTTGCAAACCCCCGGCGCAACAAGCCACACCCTTGCAAACCCCCGCCGCTTCGCTGCACCCCCTTTGTAAAGGGGGCAAGGCGGAGGCTTGGCGGCAAAGCAGCGTCGGGGTTAACCTGGCTTCGCCGGGAGAGGGTTCGTAAAATGCGCTCACTTGAATCGAAACCGCTCCAAACTCACTCTTCCTCCACAGCAAAGAGATTTTCCAGATCGCTCAGGCTGTTGTCGAATCGGGCGGACTGATTAAAATCCTGCTGCAAATAATTTTCCATCACCGGATACATGCGGACAGCTTCATCAAGCACCGGGTCGGAACCCGGCACATAAGCCCCCACCGCTATCAAATCGCGCGAACGCTGGTAACGCGAAAAAAGCGACTTGAAACGGCGAACCCGATTCAAATGTTCAGGAGAGATGAGATTGACCATAGCGCGGCTGATGGACTGCTCAATATCAATGGCCGGATAGTGTCCGGCGTCGCCCAGGGCGCGGGTCAACACGATATGCCCATCCAGAATGGCGCGCGCGGAGTCTGCAATCGGGTCTTGCTGGTCGTCGCCCTCGACAAGCACCGTGTAAAAGGCCGTGATGGAGCCTCCGCCTTCCTGCCCGTTGCCCGCCCGCTCGACAAGCTGCGGCAGACGGGCGAAAACAGACGGCGGATAACCGCGGGTGGCGGGCGGCTCGCCAATGGAGAGCGCGACTTCCCGCTGCGCCATCGCATAACGGGTCAGCGAATCCATAATGAGAAGAACATGCTTGCCCTGATCGCGGAAATATTCGGCCAGCGTGGTAGCGTAAGCCGCGCTCTGCAAGCGCATGAGCGGGCCGGTGTCGGCAGGCGCGGCAACCACAACGGCGCGCTTCAATCCCGGCTCGCCCAAAATCTGATCAATGAACTCCTTGACCTCCCGCCCCCGCTCGCCAACCAGAGCGACCACAATGACTTCCGCGTCGGTATAGCGCGCCATCATGCCAAGCAGCATGGACTTGCCGATGCCGGAACCCGCAAACAAACCCATCCGTTGCCCGCGCCCGACCGTAAGCATTCCGTTTATCGCGCGCACCCCGACATCCAGCACGTGCTCAATCGGGGCGCGTCCCATCGGGTTATAGGGACGGCTTTGCAAGGAACGCTGCGTTTCCGCTCGAACCGTCCCCTTGCCGTCCAACGGACGCCCGACGCCATCAAGCACGCGCCCCAAAAGGGATTCGCCCACCGGAGCCTGCTTGGCTCGATCAAGGGAACGGCGGCGGCGCGACACGCCCTGCCCGACACGGGGCGGCGGCACGACAGGCTCCAGCATTTCAACCATAGCGCCGGGCGCAAGACCGTAGACATCGTCAGACGGCATGAGAAACAGCTTCTCGCCGCTGAAACCAACCACTTCCGCCTCAACAGAACGCCCGGAAGAAGGACGCACCGAACAATTGCTCCCCAGCGGCAACTTGAGACCGGATGCTTCCATGACCAGTCCGTTGATTCGGGTCAAACGCCCGGTCACCAGAAAAGGCTCGACCTGCTGCGCGGCGGAACCTGCCTGTTCCAAAAGATTACGCCAACGGGAAACGCGAACACGCGCCGTCTCCGGCATACTGTCCATGCTCCCCGCCGCCTTCCTCACAGCTTCTTCTCCAGCCATTCAGGAGAAAGGCCAATCCCTTCCAATACGCGCCGCCAGCGAGTCTCCATGCGGGCGTCAACTTCGCTGGCTCCGGAATATATCCGGCAATCGCCCTGTTGCAACGTATCGTCTTCCTGAATCGCCCAGCCTTCCTGGGTAAATTGACTCTCCAGATGCTCGCGCACCAGCGCCGCGTCCGCCTGCGACAAAAACAACGTTACCGGGCCATGATGCATCGGCAGGGCGGCAAGCGCCTCCTGAATGATCGGCAGCAACATTTCCGGCTGAACCCGCAGCGTCGTCCGCGCCAGTTGCCCTGCCACCTCCAGCGCGCAAGCCAGCGCCGATTCGGCAACCTCCTGGTCAAACACCGCCATCGCGCTCTGCAATCCTTGACAGAGACGGTGAATCTCCACTTCATAATTTTCCGCTGCCGATGCGCCATCCCGAAATCCGGCTTTCCGCCCGGAATCGAAACCATCCTGATAGCCGTCCGCATGTCCCGCCCGCAAGCCTTCTTCGTAGCCCGCCGTCCGCCCCTCCCCAAAGCCGATCCGATAACCGTTCTGCCGCGCCTCCTCGTGAATATGCTCGATGTCTTCCGCCGTGGGAAGCGACAACCCCATTTGCGACAAGGCGACGTGACTTACCTCGACCTCGCCTGGCGACTTGTCAGACATTGAACCGGACTCGACCGGTCGCAGCGCATGGGCGCTTTTCTGACCCGGCGCGGGACGACCGGAAAAATCCTCCGCCTGCCAGCGGGTGTAATCCGCCAGTTCCTCGCCACGAATCACATCGCCGGTCATGACGCTCAAACCATCTGCTCGCCGCCCACGCCGCCAAGGACAATCTGTCCTTCGTCAGCCAGACGACGCACCACTTTGAGAATTTCCTTCTGCTCGGCTTCCACTTCGGAAATACGCACCGGGCCGCGCGTTTCCAGGTCTTCGCGCAACATCTCCGCCGCCCGCTGCGACATGTTCTTGAATACCTTTTCCCGAAGCTGCTCGGAAGCTCCCTTCAAAGCCAAAACCAGAGAATCGGACTGAATTTCCCGCAGCAGCATCTGCACCGAACGATCATCAATATCAAGCAGATTTTCAAACACAAACATTTCATCCAGAATTTTCTGCGCCAATTCCGGGTCGTATTCCTTGATTGCCTCAATCACCGAGGTTTCTTCCGCCGTGCCGCTGAAGTTCAGAATTTCCGCCACAGTGCGCGTCCCGCCCATCGCTGTTTTCTTGGTGGCCGCCGAACCCGCCAACAGTTGCAGCATGACCTGATTCAACTCTTGCAGGGCATTAGGCTGGATGCCTTCAAGCGTCGCTATCCTTAACACCACGTCGTTACGCAGACGCTCGGTAAAACACGCCAGAATTTCACTCACATGGTCATGCTCAAGGTGCACAAGAATAGTGGCGATAATTTGCGGATGTTCGTTCTTGATAAGATCAGCCACCGTGACCGCGTCCATCCACTTCAGCCCCTCAATCCCGTTGGTATCGCCGCCGTGCAGGATGCGGGCTATGAGATTGGAAGCCTTGTCGTCACCCAACGCCTTGGTCAATACGGAGCGGACGTAATTATCGGCATCCACATGCACCGAAGCCTGCTCTTCCGTCATGTTGATGAATTCGTTAAGCACAGCCTCCACCTTGGAGCGCGGCACGGATTTCAGGGTAGCCATGGCATGACCGAGCTTCTGAACCTCGCGCGGCCCCAAAAGTTTCAAGACTTCAGCCGCGTAATCCTCGCCCAGATTGACAAGCAGGATGGCGCTTTTCTCAATGCTTTCGTCAGGGAGTATTATTCCTGCCACGATTCATCTCCTTAATTTGCCTGTTCCCTCAATTATGAGGCATTAGCGCCCAACCAGTCATTGATCGTGTTGGCGACTATTTTCGGATCGGTCGCGGCAATTTCCCGCGCTCTTTCCAGCTTGGCCGTAAAGTTGTCAATTTCCGCGCGCGACGCTTCTTCTTCGTCATCCCATTCCGCAGACTCCGACCTCGTCTCTTTCGTCGGCTTTGGCAGCAACTGGGACATCGCTCGTAACGCGGGACGAATCATCACAAAATAAATCGCGAAGATGATGCCTGCAATCACAAGATATTGCATGATTTTCAGACCTAAAGTCACGTTTTCCGGCTCTTTCCAGAACGCCCTCTCTTCCGTCCTGCCGACTTCCGGCGTGAAAGGCGCGTTGGCTACGGAGAGCGAATCGCCGCGCTCGCCATTGTATCCCATCGCCTCACGCACCAGATTTTCGATTTGCCGCAATTCGTTTTCCGGAAACGGCTCCATTCTTTCCTCGCCCGTCCTCGGATTTTTGCTTGGCCGGTAATTGACCACAACCGCCGCCGTCAGCCGCCGCACCGCGCCCGGCGCCTGCCGGACATAACGGATGATTTCGTCCAGCTCGTAATTGGTCGTGGTGTCGCGGGTGGCTCCAACCGGCGGCGTTATAGGACTCATAGGCGTATCAATGCCACTCGATACAATGCGCCCCGGATAGGGATTATTGGGATCGAAGGCTCCTTGCGCCGCGACCTCTTCCGCGCCCGCTTCGCCAGGCGGCACAGGAACCGGCGGCTGCGTTATCGGCGCAATGGCAGGCACAGGCGGCTGATTGGTCAATGCGCCGGGTACTCCTTCCTTGGGGGCTGCGGGCGCGTTCACAGTCTCCGACTGCTGCACGCTTCTGGGGTGCGGGGTCGTGTTGGGGCTGAATGTTCTGGCCGTCTGCTCGATGTGGGAGAAATCCAGATCAGCCGCCACCTGAACGCGGTAATTGCCCTCGCCCATCAACGGATGCAGGATGTCGCGAATACGCTCTATGACGGCCTTTTCCGCTTCGCGCACAAGCATCAACTGGGTAGGGTCAAGCCCTGCATTGGCCTGCTTGTCCTTCGGCTGGGAAAGCAATGCGCCGTGCTGGTCAACGATATTGACATTGGCTATCGGCATCTGCGGCACGCTGGAGGCGACCAAGTGGGCGACGCCCGCAAGCTGCCTGTTATCAAGGGTCGTGCCCGGATAAAGATGCAGCAGCACGGAAGCGGTCGGCCTTTGCTCTTCGCGCACAAATACGCTGGGTCTTGGAATCGCCAGATGCACCCGCGCCGAATCAACTGCGGAAATGGATTGGATGGTGCGCGCAAGCTCGCCTTCCAGCGCCCGCTGATAATTGACCTGCTCGATAAACTGACTGACCCCGAAACGCTGATTTTCCATCAGCTCAAAACCCACCGAGCCGCCGCGCGGCAAACCCTGGCTTGCCAGACGCAAACGCGTGTCATGCACCATCCCCGACGGGACGAGAATCGCGGCGCCGCCCGGGGAATAACGGTACGGCACATTGGCCTGATCCAGCGCGGCGATGATCGCGCCGCCGTCCTTCTCGGAAAAATTTGCGAACAATACCCCGTAATCCGGCTGCCGGTTCCATAGCCAGAAACCGACAAGCACCGCGATAATCGCGGCCACCGCCGCCAAAAGCATGATTTTCCGCTGCATCGGCAGGCTGTTGAACGCCGCCAGCAGTCTCGCTTGAGGTGAAAGAGCCTCTGGCGCTATTGTCGCCCTGTCCGCTTCATCAGCCGTGATTTCAGGATTTACCGCCATGTGTCAAAAAATATGCCTTGGTTTTTGATTGACCTGTAGTCAATAAAATAGCTTATTCTACCCCTAGCTGTTTCAATTTGCTTTGCTGATTTGCCTTTTCTTGATTCATTTCCATGCAATCCGCTCCTGACTCTCCTGCCATTCTGTCTTCCGCGCCTTCAGGCGACCTGGAAAAACAGGAAAAAACCGAAGAATTGCAACGGGCGTTCAGCCTTTTCAATCAGGTTTCCGCTGAACTTACCCAGGCTTACGCCACCTTGCAGCAGAAGGCCGCTTCCCTGACCGAGGAATTGGCGATTGCCAATGGCGAGTTGCGCCGTCAATATCTGGAAAAAGAGGCGCTTTCCGAACGGCTGGCATTGCTGCTCAACGCGCTTCCCGCCGGAGTCGTGGTGCTGGACGGAAAAGCGCGGGTGACGGAAGCCAACCCCGTAGCCAGAGCATTTCTCGGCGAACAACTTGAAGGCGAGCATTGGGGCGAAATCGCCAGCGCCTCCCTTGAACCGGCGGTAACGCCCGGCGAATGGCAACTGGGCGACAAACGCTTGAGCCTTGCGGAAAGTCCGCTGGACTCTTCCGGCGGAAAATTGTTGTTATTGCACGACATTTCCGCCGCGCACCAGATGAAATCAGAGCTGGAACGCAATCAGCGTCTGGTCGCAATGGGAGAAATGGCCGCTTCGCTCGCGCATCAGCTTCGCACTCCGCTGGCAACCGCCCTCCTCTACGCCGGCAATCTCGGCAACCCCGACCTTGCCGCCGCTGCCCGAACGCGCTTTGCCGACAAGGCTTTGGCGCAGCTTCGCCGCCTGGAACGGCTGATTCAGGATGTCCTGTTGTTCGCGCGCGGCGAGAGCATAGGCCGCGACGTTATCGCCATTGCCGATCTCTTGCAGGAGGCGGCGCAAACCCTGGAACCGCTCCTGAAAACCATTGACGCTTCCCTTGTCGTCGCCAATAGCGCCGGAGACGAAAAAATCATCGGCGGACGAAAGGCGCTCTTTGGCGCGTTGGTAAGCCTTCTGGAAAACGCCTTGCAGGTCACGCCCCAGGGCGGAGTCATTTCCCTTGCCGCCCGCCTCAAACCCGATTCGGCGGAAATTTCAGTAACCGACCAGGGGCCTGGTATCGCGCCGGAATTGCAAAGCCGCATCTTTGAGCCGTTTTTCACCACCAGAAGCCAGGGAACCGGACTTGGTCTGTCCATTGCGCTAGGCATTGCCCGCGCCCACGGCGGAAGCCTTGAAGTCCATTCCGTACCCGGCGCGGGAGCTTCCTTTATCCTTGGCCTTCCCATGCGATCCGGTTCGTTGTAGCAGCTGTAGAGTGTAGACGCTCGCTTTGATGCCACAGAACGGTAGAGGGTAGCGGGTCAGGTTGAAACTGATGCTCCCTGAATCTTCAACTCCCCTGCCCTCTCCCCCAGACCCTCTAATAGTCGCGTTATTTGCGGAAAGCGCCATGTTATAGTCACTTCCGTAAATAATTGTACTTGTTTCGCAGAGTACACAGGAGAGTGAGAGCCTTGCTCCCGCTTCTAATTACTCGTCATTCCCGCGAAGGCGGGAATCCAGAGTAGCCTTTGTGTTCCTATGGCGTTTCCGTATGGGAATATCGCTCCTGTCCTGTCATGTTCTGGAAACGTGTCTTGACTTTCAACGCAGTACTGGATTCCCGCCTTCGCGGGAATGACGAGTAGGTTAAAATCTGTGCGAAATAATGACTACACCTGATAGTCATTTTATTTGCGGGAAGCACTATATTCACAGGACGACAGAAAGTATTTCAACAACGCTCTTCCTTCGCGGGTTGCGGGGAGTTGCGGCAGGGTAGAGGCTTCCTGCCATGATTGCCGCAAGCCCCGGCAACAGGCGGCAAAACGTCGCGCATTCGGGCGCAAGGCTTCAACCGAGTCCAACAATTTTTTAACCAGGGCGGCATCTTCCAACAAACGGCGGCCATTCCAATCGGCATGTTGGGCAATGCCGTAACAGGCGTATTTGAGATGCACGAAATCCACACCTGCGCCCAGAACGCGAAGCGCCAAAACGCCCCGCGCCACCCGTTCCGCCGGAATCGCGCCGCTACGCCGGGTAAACCGTTCGCGCACTGCTGCCAGACTGTTTCGCATGGCTTCCGGCTCGCCCCAACCCAGCCGCCTTGGCCTTCCTGCCAGAGCGTGAGTCAATTCCTTACGCAGAGATTTCAGGGCTTTCATCATCAGAGCGGTTTCGATTCAAGCACGTACACTTTTTTCCAAGTATAAAGCAGTTACGGCACGGTTAGCCCTCTCCCCCGCCCCCTCTCCCGCTTGTGGCTGCGCCGCGAGTGAGATGGTGTGGTTACTCGCGGCGTAGCCAAGGGCAGGGAGAGGGCGCGTAAATGTACTCACTTTAACCAAAACCGCTCTAATCCAACGGACAACGATTTTCTTCTTCCAGCGGAATGTCTCTGCCGGAACGGCTATGAAGGCGCATCTCCCCGATGTCGAAAAATTCCAGCCGCAATTCAATCCGGCGGCTTTCGTCCTGGCTTGCGCGCAGGGCATTATAGGAAGAGCCGCTGACAAGAAACAGGTCTCGCGCCAGCATCCGGTCGGCGGCTGAAAGCGCGGCGGGCGCGGGCGGCGCGGCAAGCAAAACGCACAACAACCGCTCGGAGCGTTGCAGGGAAAGGTTAAGATTGTAGAGATAACTGCCGCGCGCATCGGCAAAACCCTCTACCACAATACGCTTCAGCCATTTCTGACCCAGCGGATTACGGGCAAGCTCCAGAATGCGCGGCGCGATTTCCCGCAGCATGATGGTCTGATCAAGGGTAAGCTGGTGGCTGTCGGTCGCAAAGCGGGCGCGTTCGCCAAAATCTATGACCCTTCCCCGCACGGCAACGCCAGGAATATCCTCGGTAGCCTTCCGAAGCTGATTCAGGAAGGTATCTATATCGTCCAGACGCTCCACTCTTTCATCTTCGCTCTGGGAAATTTCATGGGTAATGGCAAGGAGCGCAACGCTCATGGCGACCAGAAACATTACCATCAGCGCGGTCATCAAATCGGAGAAGGAAATCCAGAACGGCTGTTCCGCCACATCGTGGTCTGCCGCGGCGGGCGGCGAGCGGCGCAAATAGAAGCTCATTTTTTCCCCGCCAGATTTTCCAGGGTGTCGCCCAGTTCCTCAATCGCGCCTTTCAGATAATCCACGGCAAGCGCCAATTCCTTGTGGAATTGGCTGTTTCCTTCCCTCAAGGTGCGCTCGACATTTTCGGCAAAGCTGGAATGCGCCTCCGCCAGCACTCGATTGACCCCTTCCAGATAATTGACCGCTTCGGTTCTGGCGGAAGCAAGCGCCCCGGCTGCCGCTTCCATCCGTCCGACCAGTTCGGCGGTAAGGCTTGCCTCACGACGGGCGTTCTCCATGACGACGCTTAATTCGGAAAGCATGGCTCTGAAAGCGTCACGGCTGTCCGCAGTATCGCGCACGACTTCGCCCGCCTGATACGCTGCTTCCGCCAATGAAGCGGAAACCGCTCGCAAGGCGTCGCTCGCGCCGGAAAAGTCCGCCGCCGCCTGCCCAACCTTCGCGCCCGCGTTGGACAAGCCCGCTGCCGCCGTGCTTACCGCGCCTTGCCCGATCGTATCCACCCGCCCGATTATCCTGGTCATTTCCGAAGCAGTTTTTTTCATTGATTCGGCGCTTTGCGCGAGCAGCTTTTCCAGCCCCGCGCCATTCTGATTCCATTGTCCTTCCATTTTCGCCATGAATTTGAGAAGCAGCGGCTCCAGACTTTGCGCGGTCGCCGCCCCCTGGCTCATGCCAGCCTTCTCTACCGCGTTCGCCACTCTAAGGAGCGGCTCGCGCAGACTATCCGCGACAGCGGACGCGATCCTGTCCGCCAGCTCCGCCTGATTGATTCCATCCCGTTTTTCGGAGAATGTCTTGTTCAATTCCGCCGCCTGCCGCGCGGAATGCTCGCTCGCCAGCACCAGACGCGCAAGATATTCTTCTTCCACGCCGCCTTCAAAGAGGCTGTCCAGACTTTCCGCCAGACGCAGCACATGGCGGGAGCACACGGAAAGCAGCGATTTTTCCAGCCAGATCGTCAACATCGCCAGCGAAATCGCGACTGCTGAAACCTTGAAGGCGTGTCCGACGCCCTGGATCAGGTTACGCAAACTTAAACGCACTACTTCGGTGTCGCTATTGACCTCGAAATCCGACAGTCCCGCGATCAATCCCGCGAAGGTCGCGATAATGCCAAGGCCAGTCAGAATGCCCGGCAAATGCCTATAGAACCCGGCCTTCAGCGGCGCTTCCACCAGAAGCGCGACCGAGAAAAAATGTCCGGCGGCGGCAGTGGCGCGAACGCGCTCGCCGCCCGCGATCTTTTGCCGATGCAGGGTGTGCGCGTATTCGTTCCAGGCGTGGGAGAGGAGCGGCGAACGCATTACTTCGTCCGTGATTTTGCCCAACGAGGGAGAATGCGGCAGGAGCTTGACCAGCGTCCGGCTTGCCCGCCGCAAGTCAAACCAGAGCATGAGCGCAGGCAGGACAAAGCGCAGCAAAAAAGCCAGCGCCATGACGACTATGATGATAAAGACGAAGCCTGTACCGCCCGGCGCGTCAAGAATTCTGGAGAACAATTCCATCGCCTGCCCAATCGCGTTTGATAACCCGATATTCTAGGGAACTCCTGCCGAATCGTCATGCCTTATCGGGAATTTTTTTGAGGGCGGTCGTAAAAGCGTGAATTTGCGGCGGCGGCTCGTTCAGCGAGAGGCTCTTGAACCGTTGGTCGGATGTTCCTTCTGGTAGAATGAATGCAACTGCAAGGCGCGTTGACCGTATCGCTTCATTTTTGGGTAGAATCGCGCCATCCAAGCTATGACCGCCCGATAGCGAGTCATTTTGTCCACTTATTGAAAGCGCATGATGAACGCACAGCACAGCACGGCAATCGTTATACCACGCAGAAGAAAAATCACGTCGAAATTGCTATGTTGGTTTGTCGGATCCATTTTTTTCGGCTTGCTTAAAGAATTTCCAAAAACGATTCGAGTGGAGTGTACGAACGCATGCAACGCGAAATGCGCGATTTGCCCACACAAGGATATGACGCGGAAAGTCGAACTCATGAGCGACTCGCTCTACGAACAGATTATCCGCGAATGTGTCGAAAATTCATGCAAGGAGATACACCTTCATAATTTTGGTGAACCGCTCATGGATAAAAAACTTGAGTCAAGGATCAGGTATGCCAAAAGCAACGGCATTCCACGAGTCAAAATTTTCAGCAATGGTTCGCTCTTGACGGAAAATCGCCGCCGTAGCCTGATCGAATCTGGCTTGGATGAAATTAAAATCAGCTTCGACGGAGCAACCCGTGAGGAATTTGAATCCATCCGCACACCGTTGAAATATGACAAAGTTGTGAAAAACATCAGGGAGCTTGTGAAATTACGCAATGAAATGCGATCCTCCATGAAGATTTTTGTGGCCTGCTGTAGCACACAAGACCGCTCGGAAACCATGAATTTGATTGCAGGCGAAGTGGATGGTTTTTCTTTTGGAAAAATTCACAATTGGGGAGGAGAGCAAGATTGTGGCTTGCGATCACGAATCCGCAAGCCTTGTGCGCGAGTCTGGAATACTTTTACGATTCTCGCCAATGGGGATGTGGCGCTATGTTGCCTTGATCATGATGGGCGGGAAATTTTGGGGCATCTGGACGGCAAGACAAGCATCCGCGATATTTTCCATAACGCCAAATACGAAAGAATCAGGAAACTTCACTCAGCAGCGCTTCAAGGAGATATCCCGCTTTGCGCGAATTGCACCAAGTCCTTCCTTTAACGCCAAGAGCAGGCCATAAAAGCAATACGAATGCGCCAAGAGATGCAATTAGCTATTGCAGATATAATCATTCCCGTAAATAATTGTGCTTTTTCCGTAGAGAGGCAGGAGAGGGAGAGCCTTGCTCCCACGCCCAATCACTCGAAATGGACACGAAGGCAGGAATCCAGCACGGCGCTGAAAGCTACGACAGATTTCCAGAACAGGAGAGACATTCCCATACAAAAGCGCGAGAGGAATGGCATTTCCGCTTTGTCCTGAATGCCAGTAAAGATTTTGATGCAATACTGGATTCCCGCTCCCCGCCTTCGCGGGGACAGACATGCGGGAATGACTATTTATTGAGCGTGGGAGCAAAGCGCCCCTCTTATAGTCTCGTTATTTGCGAAAACACTATATTTACACGGGAACGGCTATAAATTACAAATTGGCGGAATCATGTCGGGCATACGTTGGGGGATTCCTTGACATGATCCAAATCGGCAACCAGCTTCCAGAGCGGTTGACCGGACGCATGATACTTGCGCTCGAACGGGGTTAAGCCGCCATCTGCGGGAAGATGAGCAGTAACCGTCGCCGCATATCCAGCCCAGTTGATAGCGAATTCCAGCTCATCAAGATAAATTTTCCAGTTGCTTCTGCATTCCAGCCGTCCGCCCAGAGAAAGCAACGCCGGAAAAACCGGATGCCCATGCCAGCGTCGTTTCAGATGCCGCGCCTTCGGCCAGGGATTGGGATAAAGAAGGTAATGCGCGGACAGACGAATGTTCATATCGGCAAGCAAACGCCAAAAATCCACCAGATCGGCGCGGATGAAAGCCAGATTGCCCTGTTGATACTCCGATGGCTCCGATTTTTTCCGCGCCAGACGATGTGCCGATTGGTCAATGCCCAGCACAAAACAATCCGGGTGAGCGCTTGCCAGCTTGATTGTGCTCCAGCCGACCCCGCAGCCGCAATCCAGCAGCAATGGCGCATTGTCGTTCCAGTCTTGCCAGCGTCCAATCGCTTCCGCAAAGGCCGCGCGGTTGTAATCTCGAATCGGTTGGCAAAATTTGCGCGCAAAATGACGCGCCAGCGTTCCCGGCAAAGCGGGATGCGCTTCAGTCTGGCGGCTCTCGACGGAGCGCGAATTAGCAAACATCCATCATCCTTTGTCCAGCGTGTAGTAGTTCCCGTAATACAATGAACCACTTGGCTTCACTACGAGCATTGCCATAATTTTCCGGTCAGGTCGGCTGCAAAATCAGGAGATGGCGGCTTGCCGAAAGCATCGGCGTTTGCAGGGGAATAACCGCCTCCAGCCGGACATCCGTCGGCAGGGCGGCGATCTCCGCCTCCGGCTTTTTGCCTTTCATAGCCAGCCAGCGCCCGTTATTGCCCATAAGATGACGGGTCAGAGCGACAAAAAGCGGCAAATCGGCAAAGGCGCGGGAAACAATCCGGTCAAACCTTTCAGGCGCGGCAAAATCCTCAACCCTGCCATGCCATGACTCAACCATTGGCAAATCCAATTCGATTATGGCCTGCCGTTGAAAAGCGGCTTTTTTTCCGGCGGATTCAACCAAGGTAACGGCAAGCGAAGGACGGACAATGGCAAGGGGAATGCCCGGCAGGCCGCCGCCGCTACCCACATCAAGCAGGCGGACTTCCTCGCCTACCCAGGGCAGAATGGCAAGCGAATCCAGCACATGCCGGATGAGCGCCTCCTTCGGGTCTTTGACGGCGGTCAGGTTATAGACTTGATTCCATTTCATCAACAGGTCGCGATAGGCCAGCAGCTTTTCAATGGAATCGGGCGGCGCGTTGATATTCAACGCCGCCATGCCCGTTGCCAGAATCTCCAGATCATCTGCCTGGTTATGTACGCTCTTTTTATGCACGCTCTTTTTCCCGCTCCAACCGCTTCAACCAGACCAGCAAACGCGAAATGGCCGCAGGCGTAATGCCCTGAATGCGACCGGCTTGCCCCAGAGTGCGCGGACGATGACGACTAAGTTTCTGCTCCACTTCGCGGGAGAGTCCCGGCACGGCGGAAAAATCAAGGTCTTCCGGCAGGGACAAGTTTTCCAGCAGGGCGGCGCGGGCAACTTCTTCCCGCTGGCGGTCAATGTAGCCCTGATATTTGCTCATGATTTCGACCTGCTCAATCACGGCGGCATCAAGCGCGTCGGGAGACGCGCCGCCGGGCAATTCCGCCAGCGCCGCATAGCCGACTTCCGGTCTCCTTAGCAAATCGAACAGGCAATATTCCCGCTCAATCGCCCGCCCCAAAATCCGCTCCGCCGCTTCCGGCGACAACAGCGCCGGATTGACCCAGACGGATTTCAGCCGCTCGATCTCCCTTGCCACAGCTTCCCGTTTTTGTTCAAAAATTCTCCAACGCCTGTCATCCACCAGACCAAACCGCCGCCCGATTTCTGTGAGGCGACTGTCGGCGTTATCCTCACGCAATTGCAGACGATATTCGGCGCGGCTGGTAAACATCCGGTACGGCTCGGAAACACCGCGCGTGATCAGATCATCCACCATCACCCCCAGATAGGCTTCGTCCCGACGCGGAAACCAAGGCGCTTCTCCTTTCACACGCAAGGCCGCGTTGACGCCTGCCAGCAAACCTTGCGCCGCCGCTTCTTCATAGCCTGTCGTCCCGTTTATTTGTCCTGCGAAAAAAAGCCCGGAAATCGCGTTCGTCTCCAGCGCAGGCGAAAGCTGGGAAGGATCGTAAAAATCATATTCAATGGCATATCCGGGGCGCAGGATATGGCAACGCTCCAACCCCTTGATGGAGCGCGCAAAGAGAAGCTGCACATCAAACGGCAGGCTCGTTGAAATTCCATTAGGATAAATCTCACGTGTCTCCAACCCTTCAGGCTCAAGAAACACATGGTGGCTGCTCCTGTCGGCAAAGCGGTGAATCTTGTCCTCGATAGACGGGCAGTAACGCGCCCCCACGCTTTCTATAACGCCCGCATACATCGGCGAGCGGTCAAGATTGGCGCGGATAATGTCGTGCGTCGCGTTATTCGTTTCGGTTATCCAGCATGGCTGTTGCGGCGGGTGCTGTGCCGCATCCCCCAGAAATGAAAAGACCGGCAGCGGCGTGTCCGAGTATTGCGCTTCCATTACGGAAAAGTTGATTGTCCGTCCGTCAAGGCGCGGCGGCGTGCCGGTCTTCAAGCGTCCCTGCGGCAATTTCAATTCCTTTAGACGTTCCGCCAAAGCCAGGCTTGCCGCATCCCCCATCCGCCCGCCGCTGTAATTGCTTAAACCGACATGAATCAGACCGTTCAAAAACGTGCCCGCAGTAAGAATCACGGTAGCGGCCTCGAAACAGATGTCCGATTGCGTTCTTACTCCCGTGACCCGTCCGCCCGTAATCAGCAGGTCTTCGACCGGCATGGCAAAGAGGGTAAGATTGGCCTGGTTCTCCAGCCGTTGCCTGATTGCCCGCCGGTAGAGGACACGATCCACCTGGGCGCGGGTGGCTCGCACCGCAGGCCCTTTGGAACGGTTCAACATGCGAAACTGGATGCCGGCCTCATCCGTCGCTTCCGCCATCGCCCCGCCCAGCGCGTCAATCTCCTTGACCAGATGTCCTTTGCCAATCCCGCCGATGGAAGGATTGCAGCTTAACGCGCCCAACGCTTCCAGGTTGTGAGTGAGGAGCAGGGTGGAAGAACCCATGCGCGCTGCGGCAAGCGCAGCCTCTGTCCCGGCGTGACCGCCGCCAACTACAATGACATCAAAATGGACAGGAAAAAGCACGCCGCAGCTCCAAAAAAAGCAGGATTTTACGGCATTCAGGGAAATGAGGCATAATGTGCAAGGTCAAAAGAAACGTTGAGCGAAATGACAAGGCTTCAGGCAGACATGGACTTTCGGTTGTCGTTTATCGAGTTCGCCATTGAGCGGCAGGTGTTGCGTTTTGGCGAATTTGAAACCAAGGCGGGGCGGATTTCGCCTTATTTTTTCAACGCGGGGTTGTTCAATGACGGCGCGGCTCTGGCGCGGTTATGCGGCTTTTATGCCGAAGCCGCGCTGGCAGGCGGTCTTGCCTTCGATATGCTGTTCGGCAGCGCCTACAAGGGGATTCCCCTTGTGTCCGGAGTTGCGATAGAGCTTGCCGGACGAGGTTTCAATTATCCCTTTGCCTACAACCGCAAGGAAGCCAAGGATCACGGCGAAGGCGGCATGACTGTAGGCGCGCCGATAAATGGCAGGGTGTTGATCGTAGACGACGTGATTTCTGCCGGAACCGCGACACGCGAGTCGGTTGAGATGATTCGCGCGGCAGGCGGCGAGCCTGTGGGCGTTCTGATTGCGCTTGACCGCATGGAGCGCGGGCAGGGGGAGTCGTCCGCCGTGGAGGAAGTGAGGCGGGATTTCGGCCTGCCGGTAATTTCAATCGCGACACTTGACCATTTGATGAATTTCCTATATTTAAGCGATAATGCAATCGTTGCTTCCAGTAGGGAAGCTATCGCCGCTTACCGTACCCGTTACGGGAGCAATCACAATGAGAGTTGATATGTTTTCGCGAGTTTTGCCGTTTTTTGCCGGAGCTTTTGCTCTGTTGGCGTCCGGTGTCCTTCTGGCCCAGCAGCCGAAGCCGGAAATCGGGCGCAACGAAACAGCCTGCTGCAAGACCAGCTCAGGTCAGAATGCCTGCGGCGACATCATACCCTTGCAATGCAGAGGTCTGGAGATCAAGGTTTATAACCGGCAGGGCTTGCATGTTCGCACCATTCCTCCGCCCATGACACAGGCGGAAAGAGCCGCAGCGGAAAAGAAGAGGCGGGAGGAACTGGCGGCGCGGGCGCAGGCGCGGGAGCAGGCTCGTCAGGATCACGCTCTCCTTCAGACTTATACCAGTCTTGCCGATATAGACCAGAGGCAGAAGAGCGCGGAAGGAGCGGTAAACGCCGAGCTCAACAATATTCTGGCCAAGATTGGCGCTTCCAAGCAAAAGATAGGCGAGCTTAGGCAGGAGGCAAGCCTTCATTCCGCGCAAAACATACCGATGGCTCTGGCTCAATCCATCCGTGACGAGGAATTTGAAATGCAAGCGCAAAACGACCTGCTTGCCGCCAAGCGCAGGGAGCTGGATCTGATACGGGAACGTTATACAAATGACCGTTTGAGGTACATCGCCCTGACCGAGCAAAACAAACGCTGACAGGTTCGCGCAAAAATCCCCGCATATAGGCGGGTTTTTTTGGCGCCTGCGAAATCACAGGTCAGAGAGCCTCAATGCTCCACAAAACAATCTCGCCCACCTCGCCACTCATTTCGAGGGTTGCGCTTGAGGCGTGTTCAACAGGAGTAGTACATCTCGAACTCCGCCGGGTGGGTGGTCATTCTTAACCGGGTGACTTCTTCTGTTTTCAGGGCGATGTAGGCGTCAATCCAGTCGTTCGAGAACACGCCGCCCCGGGTCAGAAAATCACGATCCTTGTCCAGACATTCAAGCGCCTGTTCGAGGCTGGAGCAGACGGTCAGAATTTTCGCGTCTTCTTCCGGCGGCAGGTCATAGAGGTTTTTGTCGGCGGGATCGCCCGGATGAATCTTGTTCTGGATGCCATCCAGCCCCGCCATCAGCAGGGCGGAAAAACACAGGTAAGGATTGGCGGACGGATCCGGAAAACGCGCTTCAATCCGACGCGCCTTGCTCGAAGAAACAAAGGGGATGCGAATGGCAGCGGAGCGGTTTTTTGCGGAATAGGCGAGCTTTACCGGCGCTTCAAATCCGGGAACCAGGCGTTTGTAGGAGTTTGTTCCGGGATTTGTGATGGCGTTCAGGGCGCAGGCGTGCCTGATTATGCCGCCGATATAGTAAAGCGCGGTCTCGGACAGTCCTGCGTATCCGTTGCCGTCGAAGAGGTTTTTGCCTTCCTTCCAGATTGACTGGTGTACGTGCATCCCGGAGCCGTTGTCGCCCACTATGGGTTTGGGCATGAAAGTCGCGGTCTTGCCATATTGGTGCGCTACGTTGTGGATGACGTACTTCATGATTTGCGTCCAGTCGGCGCGACGAACCAGAGTATTGAATCTGGTTCCGATCTCATTCTGTCCGGCGGTTGCGACTTCATGATGATGGACTTCAACCTCAACGCCGCATGCTTCCAAGGCGAGGCAGATGGCGGCGCGGATGTCGTTGAAGGAATCAACCGGCGGCACGGGGGAATAGCCGCCCTGAACGCAGGGACGGTGTCCGATGTTGCCGCCTTCGGTCTTTTTGCCGGAAGCCCACGCCGCTTCCTCTGAGTTGACTCGCGCGAAGGAGCCGGACATATCAATTCGCCATTCGACGGAATCGAAAATGAAAAATTCAGGCTCAGGGCCGAAAAAAGCAGTATCGCCTATCCCGGATGATTTCAGGTAGACTTCGGCGCGTCTGGCTATGGAGCGCGGATCGCGGTCGTATCCCTTGCCGTCGGTAGGCTCGGTGACATAGCAGGTCAGTACCAGGGTAGCGTCCTCAAAGAAGGGGTCAATGAAGGCGGTGGCGGGATCCGGTATCAGGAGCATGTCGGAAGCCTGAATGCCCTTCCAGCCCGCGAAAGACGAGCCGTCAAACGCTTGGCCGGTCTCGAATTTAGCCTCGTCCACGCATCTGGCGGGCACGCTGATATGCTGCTCCTTGCCGCGTGTATCGGTAAAACGGAAGTCAACGAATTTGACTTCATTGTCTTGCATCAGCTTCAAAACATCATGAACAGTTGTCATATTTGCATCTCCAATGCACAAAGTATCAAGGCTAATCAGGGCGCAGGCGGCGGTGTCATTCCAGCGAAGGCGCACTACTGCCAGAAATAATTTTTCATGCTAACCGGATAAAATCCAAAACGCTCTGGAAAAGTTGGCGGTTTTAAAGCCCCTTTTTGAAAGGGTGTGTCCGCCTTGGCGGGCGGGGGTTTGACACAATATGCAGCAACAAACCCCCGGCGCTACGCGCCACCCCCTTTGGTAAAGGGGGCTTAACCCAATCCATAAGCTGGCGTTCAAGAGAGAACTCCCTTTGCCTCGCAAGACTTTGACGGGAATTTCGCTTTTTTATTCCGGGCAGCAGTGCGCGAAGGCGAAAAATCCTTTTTCTCCCTTCGCGCAACCTTTGCGATTATAGTTATACTTCCGCCTCGCCATGAAGGTTTAGTGGTATTTATTTTTGCCTTGCTCACCCGGAAAGATACTCATGCAAGATGCGATATTGCCGGACAACGCCTTGTCGTTGGCTGAACACGCCTATGCGCCGGACGAACAGCCGACTTTCGGCGTCAATACACCCCCTGAAACGGTTACTGAACACCGCCTTCAGTTTGTCGGCTCCGGCAGCGAATATTTCAAAATCTGGATCGTCAACCTGTTTTTGAATATTCTGACCCTTGGCATTTATTCGGCATGGGCAAAGGTGCGGCGCGAGCAATATTTTCATCGCAACACGCTCCTTGACGGCAGTGGTTTTGACTACCACGGCGACCCGAAAGCCATACTGAAGGGGCGTGTTCTTGCCGTCGGGTTTTTTGCAACCCTGGCGCTCATCGAAAACCTTGCGCCCTTTCAGTATTACATTCTGGCCTTGCTCCTCTCCGCGCCGCTGATTCCTTGGCTTATCGTCCGTTCCTTTGTTTTCCGCTCTCGCAATACCTCGTTTCGTGGTTTGCATTTTGATTTTCGCGGAACCTACAAAGGGCTTTGCAAGGCATTTTTGGTTTACGTTCTGGCGCTTGTTGCCATTGCCTCCATGTTCGTGGCGGTGAACTACAGCCTGGAACAAGTATTAATCAACAACCAGACGACAACCGAGCAGTCCATTGCTGTCGAGGACGACGATACCTACGTCGAAGACGACGAAGCCTGTGCCGAAGGTAGCGAAGATGGGCATGTTTACTCTGAAGAGGACGCAATCTTCGCAGCTGCTATGGGCTTTCTCATATTATTCGGATTTTTGGTTATGATGCTTCTGATACCGGCTGCCGTAGGAACCTTGAAGCGCTTTCAACTCAACCACCTTGCCTTTGGCGCTTCCGGCTTTCAAACCAGATTCCGGCTTTCATCATTTTATGGCGTCTACCTGCGAGCGTCATTGCCGTTTATTGCAATTTTGTCTGCTGCGTCCATTCTTGGCGCTGTAATTGCGCTTGTCGCATTTGTTACAACGGCTGGAGAACTTAAAGAGTTCTATGAACCTGCTGTCGAAGCCCAGAGTCAGGAGTTGTCCCATGAATCTGTTGTCACGGCTGAAGAAGCTAAAGAGTCGCTACAGAAACTTTTTGCCGAAGCTATGGAACAAGGGGCGCTACCGGAAATTGTTGTCGAAGCTGAAGATCAAGAATCAAACCAGGAACCTGTCGCCGCTGCCGAAGCTCTGGAGCCTCCCAATGACGAGATAGACACGGAAGGGCTTTTAGTAGGAGTCATCATAATCTTTGTGATTTTCATGGCGATTTATCTGCCTGCTGTTCTCGTGACGCAGGGGTACTTGAGCGCCCTTACCGCCAACCTGATCTGGAATAACACCGGCCTGGAGAAACATGGTTTTGTAAGCGACCAGAAATTCTGGGGCATAACCGGCATCACCCTTTCAAACTGGCTGTTGATATTGCTGACCGCCGGTTTATATTGGCCCTGGGCCAAGGTCAGACTGGCCGCTTACCGCGCAAGGCATACCGCCGTGCTGGCAGCAGACGATCTGGATAATTTCATCGCGGGAGCGACAAGAGAAAAGAGCGCCATCGGCGAAGAAATCGCTGACATTTTCGACTTCGATATTGCGCTCTGATATGCCTTTGGAAGCCCATTACTTCGACGGTCAAAGCTCACGCCGTCGTCCCGCGCGGTTGAGCAAAAGCCATGCCGGACTGCTGATCGAAAACGAAGATGGCGGACAACGCGCCATCCCGATAGCCGACATCCGCGTTTCCGAACCGCAGGGAGCCGCGCCTCGCACCTTGCGCTTTGAAGGTGACAATGCGTTTTGCGAAGTCGCGCAAGGCGCGGGATTTGACGCATTGCTTTTGGAATTGGGCTATCGCGCCCCAACGATTGTGCACATGCAAAGCCGCTGGCGCTGGGTTTTAGCATCGCTTCTTGGCGTCATTCTGGTCTTTGTGGCGGGTTATCTCTGGGGATTGCCCTGGGGCGCGAAGGTTATCGCCCCGCATGTGCCCGTCGCCGCCATGCGCCCGATTTCCGAAGCGGCTCTTGAACAACTCGACGAATATCTCCTCAAACCATCCGCCATGCCAGAGGAACGGCGGGAAAAGCTGCAAGCCGGTTTTCTGCGGCTTGCCGCTCTCGACCCTGAACTTACCGCCTACGACGATTACATCTCCCTTAACTTTCGCTCCTCGCCCGGAATCGGCCCCAATGCTTTCGTGTTTCCGGACGGGCAGATTGTGCTGCTGGACGAACTGGCAAACCTGCATGATGATGACGATGAAATTCTCGCTGTTCTTGCCCATGAGCTTGGGCATTTAAGAGGTCGTCACGGCGTTCGCCAACTAATTCAGAGTTCGGTGGTCGCCGCTGTCGCTGCCGCCTGGCTGGGCGACATTTCCTTTGCCGCCGTTACCCTTGGCTCCGCCCTGTTAAGTTCAGGCTATTCCCGCGACATGGAACGCGAAGCCGATGATTACGCCGCCGAATTGCTGCGCCGTCAGGGCAAATCCCCCGAATTGCTTGTCAATGCGCTGGAGAAGCTGGAAATGGCATATCGAAAGAAAATGTCCGCTTCCGACAGGGAAAAAGAAGGCAAAGAGGACAAATTCCTGGACTGGATTTCCTCGCATCCGAATACCGACGAGCGCATCCGCCGCCTGCGGTGTCTTGCAGACGGCAATTATTGACCGCGCCGCCAAGGATTGCGCTCTGTCTTGCTTCAGGTTTTATAATGCGTCTTTCAATATATCGGATACTTTCCCTTGCCTGCTGGCAAAGTGTTGTTCCCGGAGCGTTTCTTCATGGCGAATCCATCCCCACCCCGTTCGGCAGACCCTCTGCCCCATAAAGTCAGATTGTTGATACAGGAAGCGGTCTTGCTGCTCCTGTTCGTGCTGGCGTTTTTTCTGGCGCTTGCCTTGATTGGCTACAATGAGGGCGATCCCGGCTGGTCGCAGACCGGAGCCGCAATCATCAAAAATCTGGCCGGTCGGCTTGGCGCAGCAGTATCGGATCTGCTTCTTTACGTCTTTGGTTTTTCCGCCTGGTGGCTGGTAGCTTTGTGCATGATGCTCATTTGGCGGGGGTTCTGGCAAGTGATACGGTTGCGCGGCGCAGACGCCGAGCGCCTGAAAAACGTGGAGCGACGCGCTCTCCATATTGCGCTTGCTGGCTTTGTCCTGCTTTTGCTCTCCAGCGCGGCGTTGGAGTCGTTGCGTTTTCAGTCCTACGGCGTATTGCTTCCTGCAAAAGCGGGCGGGTTATTGGGGGGGATCCTGTCTTTCCGTTTTAACGATTTGTTTGGACACACCGGCGCGACCCTGCTTTTGCTTGCGTTGTTCGCGGCGGGGTGGAGTGTTTTTTCCGGTATGTCCTGGTTTTTATTCTTCGAGCGTTTGGGCGGTGTGTTGGAGCGGGGTTGTCTGGGAGTTTTCGCGCTTTATGAAACCTGGCGCGACCGGCGCATTGCCAGGAACGTTCTGGAACGACGGGAGGAAGCGATCGAAGAGGAAAAACGCCGCTCGGAACATCGTGAGCCGGTGTTGATTGAACCCCCTGAGCCGCTCTCCGTATCGCCCAAGGCGGAAAGGCGGCTGGAGCGCGAAAAATGGATAGAGGAAGAAAAAAAGAGCAGCCTGTTCCCTGAGACATGGTTAACCGCCGGATATGAATTGCCGTCCTTATCCCTTCTGGACCCTGCGCCAATGCAGGCTGAGACGATTTCCGCCGAGACATTGGAGTACACCTCCCGCCTGATTGAGCGAAAGCTCGCCGATTTCGGCGTTCAGGTCAAGGTATTGGCCGCTTTTCCGGGGCCGGTCATTACCCGTTATGAGATTGAACCGGCGATTGGGGTCAAGGGGGCGCAGATCGTCAATCTTGCCCGTGATTTGGCGCGCGCTCTCTCGATGGTTTCCATCCGGGTGGTGGAAACCGTGCCGGGGAAATCCTGCATGGCGCTGGAGTTGCCCAATCCCCGCAGGCAGACGGTCAAGCTCTCCGAGATCATTGCCAGCAAGCCCTGGAATGACATGACAAGCCCGCTCACCGTGACTCTGGGCAAAGACATTGGCGGACAATCGGTAGTGGCCGACCTTGCCAGGATGCCGCATCTATTGGTGGCGGGCACTACGGGTTCCGGCAAGTCTGTGGGCGTGAACGCCATGATCCTGTCGCTCCTCTATAAATCGTCCCCAGAAGATGTGCGGCTGATTTTGATTGACCCGAAGATGCTGGAGCTTTCGATTTACGAGGGCATTCCCCATTTGCTGACGCCGGTCGTGACCGATATGCGGCAGGCTGCCAATGCCTTGAACTGGTGCGTAGCCGAGATGGAAAAGCGTTTCAAGCTGATGAGCGCCTTGGGAGTACGCAATCTTGCCGGATTCAACGGCAAATTGCGCGAAGCGAAAAAGCGGGACGAGCCGATAGCCAATCCCTTCAGCCTTAACCCGGAAACGCCGGAGCCGCTGGAAACGATGCCGCATATCGTGGTCATAATTGACGAGTTGGCGGATTTGATGATGGTAGTCGGCAAGAAGGTGGAGGAATTGATTGCGCGGCTGGCGCAGAAAGCGCGCGCCGCCGGTCTGCATCTGGTGTTGGCTACCCAGCGTCCCAGCGTGGATGTGATAACCGGACTTATCAAGGCCAACATTCCGACCCGCATTTCCTTTCAGGTCTCCAGCAAGGTGGATTCCCGCACTATCCTTGACCAGATGGGCGCGGAAAACCTGTTGGGGCAGGGGGATATGCTTTATCTTGCGCCCGGAACAGGACATCCCATGCGGGTGCATGGCGCGTTTGTGAGCGACGAGGAAGTGCATCGCGTAGTCGAACGCTTGAAGTTGAGCGGCGCGCCGGATTATGTCGCCGAAGTTCTTTCGGGCAGCGACGGCAACGGGGAAAACGGTTCGGACGCTGATGACGGCGAAGGCGACCCGGAAAGCGACCCGCTCTACGATCAGGCGGTGGAGGTTGTGTTGCGGAACAAACGCGCTTCCATTTCGCTCGTGCAGCGGCATTTGCGGATTGGCTACAATCGGGCGGCGCGATTGATCGAGGCGATGGAACATGCCGGTCTGGTATCCCAGATGGACAGTCGCGGCGGACGGGAAGTGCTGGCGAATCCCAAGAATGACGAGGAGGCATGGTAATCATGAGATATTGGCGAAACCTTGGCTGTCTGATTCTGCTTCTGGCAAGCATGTCCGCCCATGCGGGCGCGGTGGAGCATTTGCGTCGTTTTCTGAAGGATACGCACAGTCTGGAAGCTGAATTTACGCAGACCATCGTCCAGACAGAGGGCGTCCAAGGCAGAAGAAGCGTGCGTTCAGCCAATGGGACAATGGCTTATCAAAAGCCGGGGCGTTTCCGCTGGAGCGTTGAGCATGTGCTGATTGTGGGCGATGGGCAAAAAGTCTGGCTGTTCGATCAGGATTTGGAACAGGTGACGGTGAGAAGGATGGATCGGGCGCTTGGCGCGACACCGGCGGCGTTGCTGGCGGGGAGCGACAATCTTGAGGCGTTCCTGCTGCTGGATGAAGGCGAGGCAAACGGACTTTTCTGGGCGAGCGTTGAACCGAAGGATAAGGAAGCTCCTTTTGCGAGGATGCGGATGGGCTTTACTGCCAGGGGCGAATTGAAAACCATTGAATTGCTTGATCCGTTCAATCAGGTCATAGCCTTTACTCTGGACAAGGTAAGACGCAATCCGAAACTGCCTGCTTCCAGCTTCATCTTCACTCCGCCTGCCGGTGTGGATGTGCTGGAGGAGTAACGTGAGTAACGACGACTGGATGCGGCGCAGCCTGAAAGCTGTTTGGCATCCCTGTACGCAGATGCGGCATCATGAGGGCGGCGGGACGCTGCCGCCGCTGCCGCTGCTTCCCGTTCTCAGGGGAGAAGGCGCGTGGCTTTACGATTTTGAAGGCAGGCGTTATCTCGACGGCATTAGTTCATGGTGGACAAATCTTTTTGGTCATGCCAATCCGCGCATCAATGCCGCGCTGCGTGAGCAACTGGAGCGGTTGGAGCATGTAATGCTGGCGGGCTTTACCCATCGGGGCGCGATAGAGCTTGCCGAGCGTTTGTCCGCCTTGACGGATGGTGCGTTGGGACATGCGTTCTATGCTTCCGATGGCGCGTCCGCAGTAGAAATCGCCCTCAAGATGAGTTGTCATTACTGGCGAAATTTGGGCGAGCCGGAGAAGAATCGTTTTTTGTGTCTGGAGGGGAGCTATCACGGCGAGACGGTGGGGGCGCTTGCCGTGACGGACATTGCTTTATACCGGGACGCTTACGCGCCCCTTGTCCGGCAGGCGGATATTGCGCCGTCGCCTGATGCGCGCAAGGCTGTATCGGGAGAGTCCGCCGTTGATGTGGCTCGCCGCGCCGCTTTCGGACTGGAAGAGAAATTACGCGCGGAAGCAGGGCGGGTTGCCGCGTTGATTGTCGAGCCGTTGGTGCAGGGCGCAAGCGGCATGGCGATGCACGACCCGGAATATCTGCGGCTTGTCCGCGCCCTGTGCGACCGCTATGGGGCGCATTTGATATGCGATGAGATTGCGGTGGGCTTCGGGCGCGCCGGAACTTTTTTCGCGCATGAAGAAGCAGGGATTCGCCCGGATTTGCTCTGTCTTTCCAAGGGTATTTCCGGGGGTTATCTGCCGCTATCGGTCGTGCTTTGCCGTGACGGGATTTATAAGGCTTTTTATGCTGAAGACACAGGGCGCGGCTTTCTCCATTCCCATTCCTATACCGGCAATGCGCTGGCTTGCAGCGCCGCGCTTGCGACCCTGGATATTTTTGTCGAGGACGACGTGATTAACGCCAATCGCGTGAAGGCGGAGAAACTTTTCGCAAGCATATCTTCATTATCCGCGCATCCCGCTGTTTCCAACTTACGCGCGCGGGGCATGATTTGCGCGTTTGACGTGACTTGCGCTGATCCGGATTTTTCGCGCAGGTTTTATCGCGCCGCGCTGGAGCGGGAAGTTTTGCTGCGCCCCATCGGCAATACGGTGTACCTTATGCCGCCTTATATCGTGAGCGATGATGAAATCGGGCAACTGGGAAGTGTGGCAAAAGAAGCGCTGGCAGAAGCATTGGCGGCAGGATAGAATGGCAGGTTATTTGACAACATTGTGATTGGAAAGGAATTGTCATGAAACGCATCTTTTTTGCAGCTGCCCTGCTGTTTGGCATTGCGTTGCCCATAGCTCATGCGGAGGAGCTGGACTACAGCGCCTTGTCCCTGCCTGAATTGACGCAAATGGCGGAAGCAGGGGATGTCCGCGCCCAGACCGATCTGGGGTTCATGTATGCCGAGGGGCAAGGCGTGCCGCAGGATTTTCAGGAGGCCGCCAATTGGTTTCGCAAAGCGGCGGATAAAGGATATGTAGTCGCCCAGTTCAGTCTGGGCAGCATGTATGATAATGGAGAAGGCGTGCGCCAGGATTTGCGTCAGGCGCTAAACTGGTACCAAAAGGCGGCAGAGCAGGGTTTTCCGCCTGCCCAGTTCAACCTGGGCCTCATGTATGAAAACGGAGATGGTGTGCGGCAAGACATTGTGCTTGCCTATGCGTTCTTCAGCCTTGCGGCGGCAGGCGATGAAAATGACGCTATAGTGGCTCGTGGCATTGTTATAGAACGAATGACACCCGCACAAATCAAGGAAGGAGATGTTATCGTAAGCCAATGGCAGATCGGCAAACCCCTTCCGACCAGCAGCAAAACAGGCCGTTCCAGATAACTTGTTGCGAACCGTACTGCTCTAATTAACAGGATATGCGGCAAATATGCTACAGATTTGGCTGTTTAGCGTTCAATGCCGCCGCCGGACATTTGCGTGTGGAAGGATTCGCAGCTAGAATGCGCTCTGGCGGTTTTCGCTAAAGTCTGCCCGTTTTTTACAGGAGTGCTGTCATCGCTTTGAATCACAAGACACATCGCATCAACGAGGAAATCCATGCGCCGGAAGTCCGGTTGATTGGTGTTGATGGCGAACAATTAGGCATAGTAAGCTCCCGACAGGCCAACTACCGTGCCGAGGAAGCAGGCTTTGATCTGGTAGAAATCGCGCCACATGCGAAACCGCCGGTTTGCCGCATCATGGATTACGGCAAATTCAAGTATCAGGAGGCCAAAAAAGCGCACGAAGCCAAGATGAAACAAAAACAGGTGCAGGTCAAGGAAATCAAGCTAAGGCCCGGCACAGACGAAAACGACTACCGGATAAAACTGCGAAATATGCTGCGTTTTCTGGAGGAAGAAGACAAGGTCAAGGTGACTTTGCGCTTCAGAGGACGCGAAATGGCGCATCAGGAGTTCGGAATGCGCCAACTGGAGCGGATTCGTTCCGATCTGGAGGCGCATGCCCAGGTAGAGCAAATGCCCAAGATGGAAGGGAGGCAAATGGTGATGATCCTTGCCCCCGTGAAGAAAAAATCGGAAAAGGCCAAGGTAAATCCGGAAAGAGCGGCAACTCCGGCAAAAATGCCCGATGCAAATATGAACATGGCTTTGACTGCGGAAGCGGTTGAGGCGTAGAAGATTCGGCGGCATCCGCCGAATGCGGGGGAAACCTCGTAAAACAAGTGGTTTGAGGTTGGCAAGCGTTCCCGTCGGGAACCACCTTCAAGCCATATTAAATGGAGCAAGACATGCCCAAAATGAAGACCAAGAGTGGCGCGGCCAAGCGCTTTCGTGTGCGCCCCGGCGGCAGCATCAAATGCAGCCACGCTTACAAGCGTCACATCCTTACCAAAAAATCGTCCAAGGTAAAACGCCAGCTACGCGGCGTTTCCAGCATAAGCAAGTGCGATGTCGACATGGTTCGCGCCATGTTACCCTACGCTTGAAGGAGAACAAAAATGCCAAGAGTCAAACGTGGTGTTACGGCGCGCGCGCGCCACAAGAAAATTCTTGTCCAGGCCAAGGGTTATCGGGGCAGACGCAAGAACGTATATCGTGTTGCCAAGCAGGCGGTAATGAAGGCGGGGCAATACGCCTACCGCGACCGCCGCCAGCGCAAACGCCAGTTCCGCTCCCTGTGGATTGTCCGTATAAACGCGGCGGCGCGTGAATTCGGGCTGAAATACAGCACATTCATGAACGGTCTGAAGAAAGCCAATATCGAAATTGACCGCAAGGTGCTCTCCGATCTTGCCGTCTTCGACCGCCCTGCCTTCAACGCTCTGGCCGCCCAGGCCAAAGCAGGCCTGGGAATCTGATTTTGCCTGAATCTATCCGCATAAAAAGCGACCTTCGGGTCGCTTTTTTACGCATGAAAATCGGGATGTGTTCTGCCAACAAAAGAACGCGCAAGGCGGGCAGTATTACCAGGGAATTTCCTGCACCACAAAAAAGCGTTCGCGGGAGGCATGAGTCAGCGAGTTTGTGACTTCCCTCAATTCGTCTCCGTCTGGGCCGATCATGGTAATAAGCATCTTTTCCGTATTAATGGAAATAACCGGACAATACATGTCCGGCGCAAGGTTGCAGATAACAACCTTTCCTCTTTTGAGCAGGTTTATCAGGATTTGAGCGTCTTTCAGTTCCATGTGAATTACTTTCTTTTTTGGCAGGGATGAACATTTTAACGCAATAAGAAACGATTTTGTTGTCCGCCAATGTTTGCCAGGCCTGTGGTGGATAGCCGCAGGGTCAGTGGCGGAAATGCCGGATGCCGGTGAATGCCATTGCCAGTCCATGTTCGTCGGCGGCGGCGATTACTTCTTCGTCGCGCATGGAGCCGCCGGGTTGAATGACGGCGGTAGCTCCCGCTTTTGCGAGCACATCTATGCCGTCGCGGAAGGGAAAGAAGGCATCCGAGGCAACCACCGAGCCTTGTAACGACAGTCCGGCGTTGCCCGCCTTGATGTCGGCGATGCGGACGGAGTCGACCCGGCTCATCTGGCCTGCGCCAATACCCAAAGTCATGCCGTTGCCGCAGAAGACAATGGCGTTGGATTTAACGAACTTTACGACACGCCAGGCAAAGAGGAGATCGCGGATTTGAGCCGGGGTCGGCGCCTTTTGGGTGACTACTTTCAGGCTTTCCGGCATGACGTTGAAAGCATCCGGCGTCTGCGCGAGCAGGCCACCGCCGACACGCTTGAATTCCAGAGTGTGCAGACCGAAAGCGTGAGGAACTTCCAGAACGCGCAGGTTTTGTTTTGTTTGCAGCAATGCCTTGGCGGCGGCGGTGAAGGCAGGGGCGATCAGCACTTCGACGAAATGTTTTCTTGCGTCCATTGCTTCCACCACATCGGCATCAACCGCGCCGTTAAAGGCGATTATGCCGCCGAAGGCGGATGTGGAATCGGTCTGGAACGCTTTTTCATAGGCTTCGGACAAACCAAAAGCAATGGCAACGCCGCAGGGGTTGGCGTGCTTGACGATGACGCAGGCCGGTTCCGGGAATGCTTTGACGCATTCCCAGGCTGCGTCGGAATCGGCGATATTGTTGTATGAGAGTTCCTTGCCCTGTAATTGGCGATAGGCGGCAATGCTGCCTTCCGGCGCTTCCGGTTCACGATAGAAAGCGGCTTCCTGATGCGGGTTTTCGCCGTAGCGCAAGCTCTCCACGCGGTCAAAGGCGAGTTGCAGGCGCTCGGGAAAAAACGTCGGAGCCGGGGCAGGGTCGTTATGGGTTGCCTCAATGCCTTCGGGTGCACCGGTAAGCCAGTTGGCAATCATACTGTCATAACGGGCGGTGTGGGTGAAGGCTTTTTTGGCAAGTTCAAAGCGGGTGACAAGCTGTAACTCCCCATCGTTCGCTTCCATTTCCGCCAGAATGGGGGCGTAGTCCGCCGGATCGGTGACGATGGCGACTCCTGCGTAATTCTTGGCGGCTGAGCGCGTCATTGCGGGGCCGCCGATGTCAATGTTCTCAATGGCGGCTGCAAGCGTGACGCCGGGTTGGGCGACGGTTTCCCTGAACGGATAGAGGTTTACGCACACGAGATCAATTGTCGGAATGCCATGCGCGTTGAGGGTAGCCATGTGCTCCGGCAGATCGCGGCGGGCGAGAATGCCGCCGTGTACTTTCGGGTGCAGGGTTTTTACCCTGCCATCGAGCATTTCTGGAAAGCCGGTGTAATCGCCAATTTCGGTGACGGCAAGACCGGCATCCTTCAGAAGCCGGGCAGTGCCGCCGGTGGAGAGCAGCTTGACTCCGATAGCGACAAGTCCTTTGGCAAATTCGATAATGCCGGTTTTGTCGGAAACGGAAAGGAGGGCTTGATGAATTTTCACGCGGGAGACTCTTGAATGAGTTGGTATTCGAGCAGTTTTTTACGCAGGGTGTTGCGGTTGATCCCCAGGATTTCCGCCGCCCTGGTTTGATTGCCGCCTGCTTCTTCCAACACTCGCGTCAACATCGGCCGCTCGACGCTTTTGATGACAGTCGCGTAGACGTTGCTTGGTTTTTCGCCGTCCAGATCGCGGAAATATTTTTCCAGCGCCTGCGTAATGCAGTTTGAGATGTCATTGGTTGGTTGGTTCATGGTTGGTTCAGATTTCGGAGTATTTTTGAGGTGTTTGGCGGAAAAAATCATGAATGGCCGCTTCCTGGCTTTTTCTGTCCGGCAAGGCGTTCATTGTCTTGCGAAAGGCGGCGGAATTGGGTAGACCCCTAGTATACCAGGAAATGTGCTTGCGAGCGATACCGATGGCTGCTGCCTCGCCGTAAAATTCATACAAATCGCATAAATGTTCAGAGAGCAGGGCGTAAATTTCCGATAAATCAGGAAGTTGCAACAGTTTGCCGGTCGTCAAGAAGTGTTCGATTTCCCGAAAAATCCAGGGGCGTCCCTGGGCTGCGCGACCAATCATGACGCCGTCGGCTTTTGTGTAGTCCAGGACAAATTTTGCCTTTTCCGGCGAGTCAATATCGCCGTTGGCAATGACCGGAATGCCGACCTGGCGCTTTACTTCGGCTATGGTGTCGTATTCGGCTTCGCCGGTGTATTGGTCGGCGCGGGTGCGCCCGTGAATGGCGATTGCGCGTACGCCGCAATCCTCGGCAATACGGGCGATGACTACGGCGTTTTTGCTGGCTTGATTCCAGCCGGTTCGCATTTTCAAGGTGACGGGAGTTTCAGGCACGGCGCGAACTACGGCATCAAGGATACGGGCGACAAGCGCCTCGTCCTGCATGAGGGCGGAACCCGCCATGACATTGCAGACCTTTTTGGCCGGACAGCCCATGTTGATGTCAATTATTTCCGCGCCGCCTGCGGCGTTGTAGCGGGCGGCTTCGGCCAGCATGTTGGGGTCGGCTCCGGCGATTTGCACCGAGACAGGTTCCGGTTCTCCGGCGTGGTTGGCGCGACGGCGGGTTTTGACGCTGCCGTAGAGTAGTGAATTGGAAGTGACCATTTCGGACACGGCCATTCCCGCGCCCATTTTCCGCGCCAACCGGCGAAAAGGCCGGTCGGTCACACCCGCCATTGGCGCGAGGAAGAGATTATTACGCAGGGCAAAGCCGCAAAATTGCATGAGGGTCGAAGAAGAGGCGGGAGAGGGCGGGATTGTACTATGTGATACATGGAGAACGGACGCAAAGCATGTTTTATCTCATGTTTTATCCCATGAGCTTGTGAAGCTCAACATTTGGAACTCATGGACACGCTGAAGTAATCTAATTTTTGTCGAACCACTCCAGATAGAGTGAAGTGTTTTTTTGACATGTGCATGAAAAACGTGGAAATTGCCTTGCAGCGCCCTCAAATGAGTTCAGACCAAGGCGTTAGTGCGTTCTTCTCTCCCGGAAAGCGATCACGGCTTGTCACTTTTTTCTTTGACGCATATTCCAGTTCAGAAAAACTCGCTTGCATGTTCAATTCACAAGAATGTCGCAATCAATCAACTATACCATATGTATAGTATGTTGTAGCATGGAATAAATCAGCGCGTCCATATACGCTTTTGGTGTAAAAGTTTTGACTTGATCTGACAGTACCCGTTTTGACTGTGCCTGTTTGTAAGATCAAGTCACAACCTCTACACCTTATTTACCCATCTTATGAAGGGCGTCTTTTGCTCCCGAATGTCCCTGTTCGGCTGCTTTTCTGTGCCACTTCTCGGCTTCCGCCTCATCCTTCGGCACGCCCCGTCCCAGAGAGTAGATAAACCCAAGAGCGCCTTGCGCTTTTGCATCTCCCAGGTCGGCGGCCTTTCTGTACCACTTCGCCGCTTCCGCATTATCAATTTCAACGCCGCGCCCTGCGGCATACATACGACCCAGCGTGTACAGCGCCTCTGTATTGCCTTGTTCGCCCAGATTTTTGAGCAGATTCACCGCCTCCGGACCATGATTCTCGTCCTCCAGAACCAGATCTAGCCAATGGATCGCTTTCGCTTCATTCTTCGGCACACCCCTGCCTTCGACATACATAACCCCAAGATTGAATCGCATAGCCGCATCTCCGGCTTTTGCCGCTCGTTCATACAACTTCTCCGCTTCCGCAATATTTTTCGGCACACCACGGCCATAGGCATACATGTGACCAAGACTGAACCGCGCGGCTGCCGCATTCCAACCTACGCCTTTCGCCGCTTGTTCGTATAGCTTCACCGCTTTCGCTTCATCCTTGGCAACTCCCCTGCCCTCGGCATACATGTGCCCAAGGATAATTTTTGCCGCCGGATCTTCATATTTTTCCACCGCTTTTCTGTACCAATTCACCGCTTCCGCTTCGTTCTTTGGAACGCCACGACCCTCTGCGTACATATGCCCAAGGTAAATCAGCCCCCATCTATCCTCTTGTTCGGCAGCTTTTCTGTACCATTTCTCCGCTTCCGCATAATCCTGCGCCACGCCATGACCTTGGTCATACATCCGCCCAAGGCGGTATTGCGCCAGCGCATGTCCCTGCTCAGAAGCCTTTCTTAACCATTTCACCGCTTCCATATCATTTTTCGCAATTCCGTAGCCGTAGGCATACTTGCTTCCAAGATCCGCTTGCGCCAACATATTTCCCTGTTCCGCCGCCAATCTGTACCACTTCTCCGCTTCCGCATAATCCACCTTCGCGCCATAACCGGAGAAATACACTATCCCAAGGCTGTGTTGCGCTGGCGCGTATCCCTGTTCCGCCGCCAATCTGTACCACTTTACCGCTTCCTTGTCATTTATCCTAACGCCATAACCCTGGTCATACATCCGCCCAAGGTTGTATTGCGCCGGGGCATATCCCCGTTCAGCCGCCAATCTGTACCACCTAATGGCTTCTCTATAATTTCTCATAACGCCATGTCCCTGGCTATACACCGTTGCAACATAATTCTGCGCCACGGCGTCTCCCTGCTTTGCAGCCCGCAGGCACTGTTCCCGCGTCTTTGCGTCGTCCTTCTTGAATGCCTCCATTGCTGTTATCCGGCAGGCCAAAGACGTTGACGAAAGATCATCACCAAGAGCAAATAACGGAAAGCCCGCCAACAGACCTGCCACAGCCATCATTAACATTTTCATAGTGTTTTTCCTTGTGCAAAAACATGCCTCCGAACAAACAAGCCTGCCTGTCGCGCTTTGGTCTGGATCATAAAGATGAGAAACACTTCCCATCTTCCGGAGGGTGTCTTTCTCTCTTGATTGTCCATGCTCCGCCGCTAATTTTTGCCAATTTACCGCTTTCGCATAATAGTTTCAGGAAAACAATCAAACAACGCACTCACAACCCCCTGCCCCGCCCGTCAAACCACTCCAGATTCAATAATTTCCATTGACCGTCTACCATGACCCAACCCAGGCGCACCTGAAAGCGGTCGGCAGCATCCGGCAGTATATTTTCCGCGCCGATCAGGGCTATTTCCCCTTCACTGGTCGCGCGATCCGGCACGCTGGTGTGGATGTGGCGCTTACTCGAAAGCACCATGACCCCGACCTTTTTATGCCGATTGAACATCAATAGCATAGTGCGCCTGGCCCAGTCCCGATCATGACTGCCTACAACAAAATCAGGATGCAGAAGGTCAAGCGCCCGACCGGCATCTTTGGCTTCGATGGCAGCGACCAATTCTCTTTCGGCGCTCACAAGCGCCGCTTCCGGGTCATCCCTGCCACAACCTGCCAAACCTTGCAAAACAATGGCGCATAACAGCCATAAATGCATCCAAAATCTCTTTTGTTTCATCGTAAACCACACATATTGAAACATCTATTAAAGTTCAATGACAACCACCGGCACATATTCGATCATACACCATTATAATGTCAACCAAAACCATTCTTACAGGGCGGATTTCCATTGTTCAAACGCTATTTTTCTATTCTGGCTTGTCTTCTGTTCGGCATTCTGCCCTCGCTTGCCGCGCCTGACCCGTTTTCGCTTGAATATGGCGTCGTCGCGCCCTGCCCACAGCACGGACAAGCACAAACCCTTGATATTCCGCTGAATCTCGCGGACGTGGTTGATCTTGCGCTTTGCCACAACCCGAAAACCCGCGCGGCCTGGGCAAACGCCAAGGTGGAAGCGGCTCTGGTCGGCATCGCGCAGGCCGCCTATCTGCCTTATCTGGACGCAACGATCAGCGGCAGTCGGCAACGCACCAGAGCGGAGTATGAATCCCCCCTGACAAACACAACCCACTCAGAAACCGTCAGAACCCGCTCGCAAAGCGCCGATATATATCTCTCTTACCTGCTTTTCGATTTTGGCGGACGCGCCGCCAATCTGGAGAGCCAGCGACAGCTACTGAATGCCGCGATTGCCCAGCAGGATACAACACGACAGGCAGTATTTCTGGAAGCGGTGCAGGCGTTTTATCAGGTGCATGCCAGCGCCGCCGCCGTGGAAGCTGCCAAAACCTCTGAAACAGCGGCACAAAAAAGCCTTTCCGCCGCTGAATCAAGGCTGAAAGCAGGTGTCGCCACGTCGGTGGATAAACTTCAGGCGCAAACTGCCTTTTCCCAAGCCGAACTGAATCTCATCCGCATGGAAGGAATGTGGCGAAACGCGGAAGGCATACTTGCCAACACGCTCGGTCTGGGCGCGAATCATCCGGTACGGCTGGAACCAGATGAGCTTTTGTTTTCCGACACGCTTGCCGATAAGATAGCGCTTGTGGAAAATATTTCCACGCGCCTGGACGCATGGATGGAAGCCGCAAAACACGAACGCCCTGATCTGCGCGCTGCCGAAGCGTATTACCAGGCAGCCAGAGCCGCTGTTGGCGTCGCCCGCTCGCAGGGTCTGCCTACCTTGAGATTTATAGCCTCTCCCGGCTATCAAAGGCGTGACGGTTTGGACAGTCATAGCGGCAGCGTCGGTTTGACCCTCAATATTCCTCTTTTCAGCGGTTTTGCCGACAGTTACCGGATTCGCGCCGCAGAGGTGAGAGAGGAAGCGAGCGCCATCGAACTGGAACGGCTCGAACAGCAGACTTCCCTTGAAGTATGGCAGGCATGGCAGGAGCTAAGAACCGCCACCCAAAGCCTCTTGGCGACGACTACCCTGTTTGCTTCCGCCGAAGCCGCCGAACGCATGACGTTGGGACGATACCAGGCCGGCGTCGGCAACATTCTTGATCTCTTGAACGCGCAAAGCGCATTGGCTGACGCCAGATTGCAGCGGATCAACGCCGCCTATGACTGGCACATCAGCCGCGCCGCCCTCGCCCGCGCTATTGGACGGCTGGACAGACGACTGCTTGACGAATCATTTTTCTTTACAGAGCCATGAAAACACCTTCCGCACAAACCTTTATTATCGTCATTTCCATTGCCATTGTTGGCGGAATCGCGTTCTGGTATTTCCAGGGCGGCTCCGGCTCGCCTGAGCGGCAATACCAGTTCGCTACGGCTGTCAACGGCGAGATACTGCAAAGCGTCTCCGCAAACGGCACTTTGAATCCGGTAACTTTGGTCAACGTGGGAACCCAGGTTTCCGGCAGCGTCAAGGCGCTGTATGTGGACTTTAACGACCATGTAACCCAGGGACAGATTTTGGCGGAACTGGATGACGCCCTGCTTGCCGCGCAGTCGCGCCAGAGCGAGGCCAGCCTGATAAGCGCCCGCGCCTCGCTTGATCTTGCAGAATCCAACGAAAAACGGATGCGCGCCCTGTACGCGCAGGAATATGTTTCGAGCCAGGAACTTGATCATTCCGTTCAGGCGTTGCGGAGCGCGCGAGCGCAGATACAACTGGCAGTAGCGCAGGCCGACAAGGACAAGGCCAATTTAAGCTATAGCATTATCCGCTCGCCGGTCTCGGGCGTGGTCGTTGATCGTCAGGTCGACGTAGGTCAAACTGTCGCCGCCAGCTTCCAGACCCCTACCCTGTTCCAGATCGCGCAAGACCTCGCCAAAATGCAGATTGATTCTTCCTTCTCCGAAGCGGATATCGGCAATATCAAGGTCGGACAGAATGTCAGATTCACCGTCGATGCATTCCCCAACCGCTATTTTTTGGGCAAGGTGTTGCAGGTACGGCTCAATCCCACCTCCATCTCGAATGTCGTAACCTACAACGTCGTCGTGTCGGTCGACAATCCCGATCATATTCTCCTGCCCGGCATGACCGCCTATGTCACGATTGTCGTCGCCCAAAGTGAAAACACGCTCCTCGTCCCCAACGCGGCGCTGCGTTTCCGTCCGCCTGCCGCGAGCGGTCAGAGTCCAAGAGGCGCTCCCGGCGGCATTTTGAGCGGGATGCGCTCAAGCTCGGCTCCCAGACAACCGCAAGCGCAGGCACCGACAGTTCAGGGAGCCGTCTATGTACTCCGTAACGGCGAACTCGTTCCGATCAACCTGAAACTCGGCATCACGGACAACCAAAACACGGAAGTCCTGGAAGGCGAGCTGCAGGCCGGAGACAGGGTTATTACAGGCACGTATATGACAACGTCGGGTTCCGGCGGCGGCAGCGGGATGCGCTTTCGCCCGTGGTAAACAATCATAGCGGCTTCGGTTCAAGTGAGCACATTTTACGAATCTTCTCCCGACCATCGGTCACATTCTCCCGCTCGTGAGAGAGTGCTCGGAGGGGATGGCAAAATAATTGCGCGCGATACGCCAGTCATTGCCATTCGTAATCTCTACAAGGATTATCCGACTCCTGCCGGAGCCTTTCCGGCGTTGAAGGGTATAAGTCTCACCGTTTACCCGGGTGAATTCGTCGCCGTCATGGGGCCTTCCGGTTCAGGAAAGTCTACGTTCATGAATATTCTGGGCTGCCTTGACCACCCTACTTATGGTGATTATGAGCTGAACGGGAAGCTCGTCTCCAGCCTGGACGAAGAAGCAACCGCCAGGCTACGCAGGCGAACTCTGGGATTTGTCTTTCAGGGATTCAACCTTTTGCCGCGCATGACTCTTGAAGACAACGTCGCTCTGCCGCTGGTTTATTCCGGCGTGCCAAGAGAGAGGCGGCTGGCCAAAGCAAGGCGACTACTCGAAAAAGTTGGTCTTGCCCGCTACGCAAAATCTCTACCCAGCCGTATTTCCGGCGGGCAACAACAGCGTGTCGCCATTGCCCGCGCCCTCATCAATCGTCCAAAATTAATCCTTGCCGACGAGCCGACAGGCAATCTGGACAGTCGTACCAGCGAAAAAATCATGGCGCTCTTTACCAAGCTGAACCGCCGAAAGGGCATTACCATTGTTCTGGTCACGCACGAGACGGATATTGCCCTGCACGCCAGACGGCAGGTACGTTTCCTGGATGGCGTAATCGTGCAGGACGCGCCGACCAGAAAGGAAGAAGGAACCCAGCCATGACGCTGTTTCCCGGCATGTTCCATGAAGCCTGGATTGCAATGGGCGCAAACCGCTTGCGAACCACGCTCACCATGCTCGGCATGATCATCGGCGTGGCTTCGGTCGTGCTGATGGTGTCCGTCGTTCAGGGCGCACAGAGCACGGTTCAGGAAAGCATTAATTCACTGGGCAACAACACGCTCGTCATCCTTTCCGGCAGCGCGATGATGACAGGCGGCGTCAGAACCGATACCGGCAGTGCGCCAACCCTGACTATGGCAGACGCGGAAGCCATCGGCGAGTTGTCCGGCATTGCCGCTTACGCGCCTATTCATATGGGAATGGCACAACTCGTCTACGGCTCATTGAACTGGAATGGCAGGATATTTGGCGCTACCCCCGGTTATCTTGACGTACGTTTCTGGCCGCTTGTGGCGGGCGAAAATTTTACCGAATCAGATCTGCGCTCCGCCACCCGCGTCGCCCTGATCGGACAAACCACAGCGGAAAATCTTTTTGCCGGAGAAGACCCTGTCGGCAAAACCCTGCGTATTGGGCAAGCTCCTTTCCAGATTCTTGGCGTTCTCGACAGGAAAGGGCAAAGTTTTGATGGCAACGATCAGGACGATGTGCTTATTGTTCCGCTTACCACCGCGCAACGGCAAATCTTCGGCACTCCCTTTCAGGGTTCGGTACGTGCCATTCTGGTGCGTATCGAACGGGCAGAGCTTATGCCACAGATTCAAACCGCTATCGTCGATCTGCTACGCCAGCGGCACCGCCTGCGCGAAGGTCAGGAAAATGACTTTTCCTTGCGCGATCTCGCCGCCATTGCCCAATTCGCTACCGAAACCACCCGCACCCTGTCCATGCTTTTGGGCGCGATTGCCTCTGTTTCGCTTATCGTAGGTGGCATCGGCATCATGAACATCATGCTCGTATCCGTAACCGAACGCACACGTGAAATCGGTATTCGCCTGGCCATCGGCGCACGCAAGATTGATGTGCTTACCCAGTTTTTAATGGAAGCCATCCTTATTTCCATCGCAGGTTGTGTGATCGGTCTAACGCTGGGTATCGGCGGCTCGATTTTGCTTCACCTCTCAGTTGAAATTCCGATAGTCATTTCCGGAAGCTCCGTTATTGTCGCGTTTTTTGTCGCCGCAGCTACCGGCATTTTCTTTGGGTTTTATCCTGCCAGGAAAGCCGCCCGCCTTGATCCGATCGAGGCTTTGCGCTACCAGTAACGCTGCCTGCCATCTCATACCTGAATACGCCCCATATGAACGCGCTGATTTATTCCTTGCCATGCTATTCGTATAGTATAATCGGTGGATTACAATATCTTTTGGAGCCGAACATGCAAGCGAGCCTTTCTGAACTGAAGCATACGTCGAAGAAGAAAGCAACAAGCCGAGAACGCTTTCTGAGGCAGACGACTGGCAAGAACATGAAAATCGAAGAGATAGTGTCCGAAATGCCGCAGGCGCATCGCTTCTTCCGCTTCTCCCCACCCGTGGGAGAACGGTCTGGGGAGAGGATAAAATAGTTATGCGCGATACGCCAGTCATTGCCATTCGTAATCTCTACAAGGATTACCCGACTCCTGCCGGAGCCTTTCCGGCGTTGAAGGGTGTCAGCCTCACCGTTTACCCGGGTGAATTCGTCGCCGTCATGGGACCTTCCGGTTCAGGAAAGTCCACGTTCATGAACATTCTGGGCTGCCTTGACCGCCCTACTTCCGGCGATTATGAACTGAACGGGCAAAACACCGCCCATCTGGACAAGAATGCCACCGCCAAGCTGCGCGGACAAACCTTGGGCTTTGTCTTTCAGGGATTCAACCTGTTGCCGCGCATGAATCTGGAAGATAACGTATCCCTGCCGCTGGTTTATTCCGATGTGCCGAAAAGCAAGCGGCGAAAAAGAGCAAGACAGCTTCTCGAAAAAGTTGGTCTTGTCCGGTACGCCGCATCTCTACCCAGCCGTATTTCCGGCGGGCAGCAACAGCGTGTCGCCATTGCCCGCGCCCTTATCAATCGCCCGAGCTTGATCCTTGCCGATGAGCCTACCGGCAATCTGGACAGCCATACCAGCCAAGAAATCATGGCGCTCTTTACAAACCTGAACCGCGAAGGCATTACAATTATTCTGGTCACGCACGAGTCGGAGATTGCCATTCACGCCAGACGACTGGTGCGTTTCCGGGATGGCGTAATCGTGCAGGACGCTCCAACCAGACAAGCATCCGCAAAGGTCAAGCCATGATGTTTACCGGAATGTTTAACGAAGCCTGTAGCGCGATGGGCGCAAACCGCTTGCGAACCGCGCTCACCATGCTTGGTATGATCATCGGCGTGGGCGCGGTCGTGCTGATGATGTCCATAGGCCAGGGCGCGCAGATCGCTGTCAAGGAGAGCATTGATTCAATGGGCAGCAATCTGTTCGTCGTCGCCTCCGGCAGTGCGACAGCAAGCGGCGTCAGGAGCGGCAGTGGCAGTACGCCCACCTTAACAACGGCGGACGCGGAAGCCATCGGCGAATTGCCCGGCATTGCCGCTTCTTCGCCTATTCATACGGGAATGGCGCAGCTCGTCTACGGCCCATTGAACTGGAATACCAGGATATTCGGCGTCACACCCAATTATCTGGATGTGCGCTCCTGGCCGATTGCTGCGGGCGATAATTTCACCGAATCCGATCTTCGTTCCGCTACTCGCGTCGCCTTGATCGGGCAAAGCACGGCGGAAAATCTTTTTGCCGAGGAAGACCCTGTCGGCAAAACCTTGCGTATCGGGCAAGCGCCCTACCAGATTCTTGGCGTGCTTGCTCGCAAAGGACAAAGCCTGGAAGGGAGCGATCAGGACGACGTGCTCATTGTTCCGCTTACTACCGCGCAACGACAAATCTTCGGCTCTCCCTTTCAGGGTTCGATACGTTCCATTCTGGTGCGCGCCGAGCAGGCAGAAATCATGCCTCAGCTTGAAATCGCCATAGTTGACCTGCTGCGTCAGCGGCATCGTCTGCGCGAAGGTCAGGAAAACGACTTTTCCGTGCGCGATCTTACCGCCATTGCCGAATCCGCTGCCGAAACCACTCGTATCATGTCCATGCTTTTGGGCGCAATTGCCTCTGTTTCGCTTGTCGTCGGCGGCATTGGCATCATGAACATCATGCTTGTATCCGTGACCGAGCGCACTCGTGAAATCGGCATTCGCATGGCCGTCGGCGCAAGGGAGATTGATGTTCTGACCCAGTTTTTACTGGAAGCCATCCTTATTTCCATCGCGGGTTGTCTTATCGGTCTGGCGCTGGGCGTAGGTAGCGCGGTTTTGGTTCATATATACACAGCTGTGCCGGTAATCGTTTCCGGAAGCTCCGGTATTGTCGCGTTTATTGTCGCCGCAGCTATTGGCATTTTCTTCGGGTTTTATCCTGCCCAAAAGGCCGCACGCCTCGATCCGATAGAGGCTCTGCGCTATCAGTAAACCCGTGCTCCGCTGCTGCCTGCCATCTCATGCGATAGAGCAACGGGATATGTTATAGTCATTTCAGCGAAGGCGGGAATCCAGTCCATAGGTTGAGGTGAGGCGAAGGCGGCCCCCAACTTTTCGGCTAACATGCGGCGGTGATGGGTTGGTACGGTTTATGTCATTTAACAACCGCTGTTGAGGTTCGCGTTCCACTCACCCCAACCTACGCAAAAGTAGTTTTATTTAAGCGCATGACTTTAACATCTCCTCATAAACAAAACATTTCGTAATATGGTCATTAACCATGCCTGTGGCTTGCATGAATGAATAAATTATGGTTGAGCCGACAAATTCAAAGCCCATTTTTTTCAAGTCCTTGCTTATCTTGTCGGAGAGCGTGGTAGTTGCGGGTAAATCCTCAATCCTTTCCCAATGACCTGTAACAGGCGCGTAATCAACGTATCCCCATATGAATTTGTCAAAACTTCCGTATTTTTCCACAACCTCTGCAAAGAGCTTTGCGTTGGTTATGGCAGCGTTGATTTTCATGCGGTTTCTTATTATTTTCTCGTTTGCCATGAGTTCCTGAATTTTTGCGTCGCCATAAAGGGCTACTTTGGCAGGGTCAAACCCGTCAAAAGCCTTTCTGAACGCTGCTCTCTTGTTAAGCACGGTTATCCATGCAAGCCCTGCCTGCATACCTTCCAGAATGAGCATTTCAAACAGCCTGCCGTCGTCATGTTGAGGCCGCCCCCATTCGTTGTCATGGTAGTCCATGTATACGGGGATATTCCCTGCCCAGGAGCATCTGGTTTTTTCATTCATAAATCCGGTCGCGGCAAACAAGGCGGCGCTCTCGTGATCTATGAGAGGGGAGAAACAATTACCACGCTCCGCCCATTTGTTCCAGCAATCCCTGTCCGAACCCTGCGGCTGCGTTTGCGCCCAGGCGTTTGGCAAGGCGCTCCATGAAATTGTCCCTGACGGAGAAATCAAGCAGAGTTTCCGCCTTGATCTCGTCGCGGGCAACACTCCTGACAGTACCCAAGGCGTCTGCCAGTCCCATTTCCACACTTTTTTCGCCACTCCAGACCAGACCTGAAAAAATCTCCGGGGTTTCTTTTAACCTATCGCCGCGTCCTTCCCGAACAGCAGCGATAAATTGCTGGTGCAGTTCGTCAAGCAGGGTTTGCACATGCGCTTTTTGCTCTTCCTGCAGGGGCGAAAATGGGTCGAGAAAGCCTTTGTTATCGCCTGCCGTTACCAGTCGGCGCTCAACGCCTAGTTTTTCCATCGCGCCGGTAAACCCAAAACCATTCATCAATACGCCGATAGAACCAACGATGCTTGCGCGATTGACAAAAATCTTGTCCGCGCCAGAAGCAATGTAATAACCGCCTGAGGCGCAAACATCTTCCACTACTGCGTAGAGCGGGATTTCAGGATGCAGCTTTTTCAGCCGCCGTATTTCGTCGAAAATTTCCCCGGATTGCACAGGGCTTCCGCCGGGGCTGCTTATTCGCAAGATAACGCCAGCGGTATTTTTATCCTTGAAGGCTGCCGCCAGGGCGGAATTGATTTTTTCCGCGCTGACCTCGCCATCCGCCTCAATGACGCCTTGCAGACTGATTACTGCGGTATGGCGCTCGGTTCTCACCGATTCCCCGCCGGAAAACCAGTCCATCGCTATCCCAAGCAGAATGAACAAATATGCAAAAAGCAAAAATTTGAAAAACACGTTCCAGCGTCGCCGGGCGCGTTGTTCATTTAGCATGGAGAACGCAAGGGTCTCCAGAGTCTTGCGTTCCCAGGAATGTTGGGCTTCATCAGAAGTGGTCATGGTCGTTCCAAAGTTGTTTGCAAATATGGGTAAGAGAGCGCCGGTCAGACAATGCGCGTTTGCGGCTCGCCCCTTTGGCGCGGCAGAATCCTGCCGATCTGCCAGACAGTCTCCCCGCTTTGCCGCAGCGAGGCAAGCGCCGTCTCCGCGTCTTCCGCCGCTACGATGATGGTCATGCCGATGCCGCAGTTGAACACCCTGTGCATTTCCGCGTCATCAATCCGGCCTTCAGCTTGCAGCCAATCAAACAGCCTGGGGCGTTGCCAGGCGGTTGTCTCCAATACTGCCGTCACAGTATCCGGCAATACGCGCGGCAGGTTCTCCAATAGACCGCCCCCGGTAATATGCGCCATACCCTTGACCGGGACTGTTTCGAGCAGGGAAAGAACGGATTTTACGTAGATTCTGGTAGGCTCCATCACAACTTCGACCAGGGTTTTGCCCTGATCAAACGGCGCGTCGAAATTGGCAAAATCAGCAAAATCAGAAAAGGCATGTTCCAGAATCTTGCGGATCAGCGAATAGCCGTTGGAATGTGCGCCTGACGAAGCCAGTCCCAGCACAACATCGCCCGGCAGAATGCCTGATCCGTCAATGATTTTAGCCTTCTCTACCACACCGAGGGCAAATCCAGCCAGATCGTATTCCCCATCCGGGTACATCCCCGGCATTTCCGCCGTCTCGCCGCCGATAAGAGCCGCGCCTGCCAGTTCGCAACCTTTGGCGATGCCGCTTATGACTTCTGCCGCCGTTTCCACGTCCAGCTTGCCGCAGGCAAAATAATCCAGAAAAAAGAGCGGCTCCGCGCCCTGCACAAGAATGTCGTTTACGCTCATGGCGACCAGGTCTTGCCCGACGGTTTCGTGTTTGTTCAAGCGGAAGGCCAATTTCAGTTTGGTTCCTACGCCATCGGCGCCGGACACCAGCACGGGCTCCCGATAACGTTTTGGTATCTCAAACAACGCGCCGAACCCGCCGATGCCGGTCAGCACGCCCTCGCGCATGGTTTTTTTCGCCAAAGGTTTAATGCGCTCAACCAGCGCCTCGCCTCTGTCAATATCAACCCCTGCGTCCCGGTAGGAAAGAGAAGTGGATTCTGTCATGAACATCCAATCGGCTCGCTGCCTGCGCGCCATGTGCAAATCGCGCATTATACCGCATTGCGCGCTCATTTAACTTGTGCGGCACGGCTACAGGCTATTCAGCATGATGTTCCCTGCGGAATGCCTTGACAGCCGCAATGGGGCGGGCTAGAATGAGACAATTTCCCTGAAAAGGATATTGAGATGAAAGCGTCCACAAGAATGAAGGCTCTGATGGGCCTGGTCGCAATTCTCATGTTCACCCTCGCTCCGGATGCAGACGCGCGGGTTTACAAGTGCAAGTTGCCGAACGGTCAGACTGAGTACAAGGATAAGCCTTGCTCCGGCGGGAATGAGACGCAGGGAGTTTATTCCAACGATACCGTGACACAGGCGGAATATGATGCCGCCGCGCAGGTACACCAACGCTCAAAGGCGCATCTCAATCAGTTTGGAGGCCGGACTTATTCAAGCCAGTCTTCTACAGGTTCAAGGGTATCGCAAATTGGAAACCAGGGCGGGCGCACAGTACGAAGAACGTGCAAATGAAGAACTGGCGCGTTTCGATTCAAGCGCGTACCCTTTTCCCCAAGCTGAACAGTTGCTGCAAGCCCTCTCCCCCGACACCTCTTCCATGGCGCCACTTGCTGCTTCAATGCCACTCGCGGCAAACAAAGTCCGATAGGTTGCGCGCAGGGCTACTGGAATCCACGCGCAAGGCCAATTACTTCAGCCTGCTTGAAATCCAGATCAGGGTTTTCCTCCCGCATGTGCAGAATTTCCTTTTCAAGTTCAGGAAATTGCCCGCCCTTGCAATTTGATTCGTCCTCATATGCTTCGAGTATTCTCCAGAGGATTGCACAAAATGCCGGATATATAACCAGACGCCGCCGGAGCCTTTCTTTCATTGCCTGAAACTGAAAATCAAACTCCTCACATGCGGCGTTCAACGCTTCTTCCCTGACCGTTTTGGTGGCGGTTGCGTATAGCCTTATCAAGTTCTCCAAGGTTAGGCAAAACCCGTTCCAATGCTTCAATACCGCGCTTTTGGCACTGCTCTCTGTATATGCCATAATCATTTGTATCAATAATTCTCCCGCCTCCTGGAACCTTTGATGGGCTGCATCCAGGCTTCCGCTTTTAAGCAGAACGTCTACTTCCGAGAGTTTTTCGAGCGTTTTGAACGTGATCATCTAATTCACCGCAGTTGGGATAACCAGAGCGATTTTGATGCAAGTATGCACGATTTTTCTCTTGGCGGAAAGCAATCACGTAGCGACCAACCCTCTCCCCCGACCCCTCTCCCGCGAGCGGGAGAGGGATGGTCTTTAAGCATGGGCGTAATCGCCAAAAAACCCCCTCTTGCGATGGGTTTTGCTGGAACCGATCATGATACTTGCTCCGGTGAAACGTCTGACGCTTCCGCGCCGATCTCCGTATCCGGCACAGGGAAGGCTTCCACTTCCACTTCCGATTCCGATTCCGCTACCCGCACCGGCGGCGTAAGGTCATCGTTCTGTTCCTTGCGGCTGCGGTGATAAGCCAGGCCAGTGCCCGCAGGAATCAGGCGACCAACGATGACATTTTCCTTCAAGCCGCGCAACTCGTCGCACTTGCCCATGATCGCGGCTTCGGTCAAAACGCGCGTAGTCTCCTGGAAAGAAGCAGCCGAAATGAAGGAATCGGTAGAGAGCGACGCCTTGGTAATGCCCAGCAGCATCGGCTCAAACACGGCAGGACGCTTGCCTTCGGCTTCCATCCGGTCGTTTTCCGTCAGCGCCTCGGCGCGCTCGACCTGCTCGCTCTTGATGAAACGAGTGTCCCCAGGATCAGCAATGGTCACCCGCCGCAACATCTGGCGCACAATGACCTCAATATGTTTGTCATTGATTTTCACGCCTTGCAGCCGGTAGACATCCTGCACTTCGTCAGTGATATAACGCGCAAGCTCTTCTATGCCCTTCAGCCGCAAAATATCATGCGGATTCGGCTCGCCTTCGACAATGGTCTCTCCTTTCTGCACCACCTGCCCATCATGCACCAGAACATGCTTTTCCTTGGAAATCAACTCCTCATGCTGAACTCCGTCCGTATCGGTAATGATTAGACGCTGCTTGCCCTTGGTATCCTTGCCGAAAGAGGTGATTCCGGTAACTTCCGCCAGCACCGAAGCGTCCTTGGGGGCGCGAGCCTCAAACAGCTCCGCCACACGCGGCAAGCCGCCAGTAATGTCGCGGGTCTTGGCGGACTCAAGCGGAATCCGCGCCAGCACTTCGCCCTCGTGCACCTCCTGGCCTTCCATCACCGCAATGATGGAGCCGGTCTGGAAGGTAATGGAAACAGACTGCCCTGAACCTGCCATGTGGACTTCTTCCCCGGATTGATCAAGGAATTTGACCAACGGACGCTCGCTCTTGCCCTTGGAAGATTTGCTCCCGCTCCGTTTGAGATCGATCACCACCAGCGTTGACATCCCGGTAATCTCGTCAATCTGCTTGGCGACAGTAACGCCTTCCTCGACGTGCTCAAATTTGACCTTGCCGGCATATTCGGCAATGATCGGACGGGTATGCGGATCCCAATTCGCCAGCTTGACGCCAGCCTTCACCGTCGCGCCCTCATTGACGAGCAACGTCGCGCCGTAGGGGACTTTATGCCGTTCGCGCTCACGCCCGGTATCATCGGCAATAATAAGATCGCCGGAACGTGATATGACAATCTTCTCTTTCCTGGCATTGGTCACAAAGCGCACGCTGGAAGAAAAGCGCAGCGCGCCCGCCGAGCGTGATTCAATCTCGGAGACCGCCGCCGTGCGGGAAGCCGCGCCGCCAACGTGGAAAGTCCGCATGGTTAGCTGGGTTCCGGGTTCGCCGATGGACTGAGCCGCAATAACGCCTATCGCCTCGCCTACATTGACCAGATCGCCGCGCCCCAGATCGCGTCCGTAACATTTGGCGCACAAGCCATAACGGGTATCGCAGGTGAGCGGGGTACGCACCTTTACTTCGTCAATTCCCAGTTTGTCAATCATGTCGACCTTGTTTTCATCAAGCATTGCGCCCGCGAAAATCACGGTTTCCCGCGTTTCCGGGTCAGGCAGGTCTTCCGCCACGACACGCCCCAAAATCCGTTCGCGCAGCGGCTCGACCACTTCGCCGCCTTCCACAAGCGCGCGCACGGCATAGCCGTTATTCGTGCCGCAATCTTCCTCCGTGATGACCAAATCCTGCGTCACATCCACAAGGCGGCGGGTAAGATAACCGGAATTAGCCGTCTTCAAGGCAGTATCGGCAAGACCCTTGCGCGCGCCGTGCGTGGAAATGAAGTACTGGAGAACATTCAATCCCTCACGGAAATTGGTGGTAATGGGAGTCTCGATAATGGAGCCGTCCGGCTTTGCCATCAGGCCGCGCATACCGGCAAGCTGACGAATCTGCGCGGCTGAACCCCGCGCCCCCGAATCGGCCATCATGAAAATGGAATTGAAGGAATCCTGCTCTACATCCTTGCCGTGTCGGTCGACAACCTTCTCCCTGGAAAGCTGCGTCATCATCGCCCTCGCAACTTCGTCGCCAGTACGCCCCCATATGTCAACGACCTTGTTGTATCGCTCGCCGTAGGTGACGAGACCGTTCGTGTACTGATCCTCGATTTCCTTCACTTCCGCTTCGGCATTCATAATGATGTCCCGCTTCTGCGGCGGCACTTTCATGTCGTCGGAACAGAAGGAAATGCCGGCGCGGGTCGCCAGCGAATAGCCGTGCTGCATGAGCTTGTCGGCAAGAATGACCGTTTTATGCAATCCGCAACGACGGAAAGATTCATCAATCAGGCGGGAGATTTCCTTTTTCTTCAGGGGTTTGTCAATGTGCCTGAAAGCCAGCCCACGCGGCAAAATCCGGGAGAGCAGGGCGCGTCCCACGGTCGTGTCAAACCGCTCTTTTCTTTCAATCCATTCGTCATCGGTAACGCCGGAGTCGTACTGGCTCAAACGCACCGTGATCTTGCTGTGCAATTCCACCTCGCCATTGGCCAGCGCCCGCTCAAGCTCCGCCAGATCGGCAAAGGCCATGCCTTCGCCCTTGGCATTGACCCGTTCACGGGTAGCGTAATAAAGCCCCAGCACAATGTCCTGCGAAGGAACGATGATCGGCACGCCGTTCGCCGGCGAGAGCACATTGTTGGAAGCCAGCATCAAAGTGCGCGCCTCCAACTGCGCTTCTATCGAAAGCGGCACATGCACAGCCATCTGGTCGCCGTCAAAGTCGGCGTTGAAGGCCGAACAGACAAGAGGATGCAACTGGATCGCCTTGCCCTCGATCAAAACCGGCTCGAACGCCTGAATGCCCAGACGGTGCAAGGTCGGCGCGCGGTTCAGCATGACCGGATGCTCGCGGATCACCTCCTCCAGAACATCCCAGACAATGGCCTCATGGTTTTCCACCATTTTCTTGGCCTGCTTGATGTTGATGGCGTTTTCACGCAACACCAGCTTGTGAAATATGAACGGCTTGAAAAGCTCAAGCGCCATCAGCTTGGGGAGACCGCATTGATGCAGTTTCAACTGCGGACCTACCACAATGACCGAACGACCGGAATAATCAACTCTTTTGCCCAGAAGATTCTGCCTGAAACGCCCGCTCTTGCCCTTGATCATGTCGGCAAGCGATTTCAACGGACGCTTGTTCGCGCCGGTCATGGCCTTGCCGCGCCTGCCGTTATCAAGGAGCGAATCCACCGCTTCCTGCAACATCCGTTTTTCGTTACGCACGATAATGTCCGGCGCTTTCAATTCCTGCAAACGCTTCAGGCGGTTGTTGCGGTTGATGACCCTACGATAAAGATCGTTCAGATCCGAGGTCGCAAAACGTCCTCCATCCAGCGGAACCAAAGGACGCAAATCCGGCGGCAAGACCGGCAGCACCTCAAGCACCATCCATTCCGGCTTGATTCCGGACTTCTGGAAAGACTCCAGCACTTTCAGGCGCTTGGCGATTTTCTTGTACTTGCTGTCGGAAGTGACCAATTCGATCTCGGTACGCAGACTTTCAGTCTCGGCGCTGAGATCAATCCCCTTCAGGAGATCGCGTATACCTTCCGCGCCCATCAGGGCGGCAAATTCATCCGCGTGCTTCTCCCGCATTTCCAGATATTGCTCTTCCGTCAGCAGTTGCCCCCGGCTTAATTCTGGAACCATGCCCGGATTGACGACAACATGTGCTTCAAAGTACAACACCCGCTCAATATCGCGCAGGGTCATGTCGAGCACTACCCCAAGCCGACTGGGAAGCGACTTCAAAAACCAGATATGGGCAACCGGACTAGCAAGCTCTATATGCCCCATCCGCTCACGCCGCACCTTGGCGAATGTGACTTCCACGCCGCACTTCTCGCATATCACGCCGTTATGCTTCAAGCGTTTGTATTTGCCGCAGAGGCACTCGTAATCCTTGATCGGCCCGAAAATCTTGGAACAGAAGAGACCGTCGCGCTCCGGCTTGAAGGTACGGTAATTGATGGTTTCCGGCTTCCTTACCTCGCCATAGGACCAGGAACGGATTTTCTCCGGCGACGCCAGTCCGATGCTGATCGCGTCGAACTCCTCGTCTTTTTGCGTCTGCCGAAACAGATTCATGACTGACATTTGCATGATTTGACTCCCTGCCTTCAATTACGTTCAAGGTCAATGTCAATGGCCAGCGAGCGAATTTCCTTCACCAGCACATTGAAAGATTCGGGCATCCCGGCCTCAATCCGGTGCTCGCCCCTGGCGATGTTTTCGTACACCTTGGTGCGTCCGCTAACATCGTCGGACTTCACGGTCAGCATTTCCTGCAACACGTAGGACGCGCCATAGGCCTCAAGCGCCCAGACTTCCATCTCGCCGAACCGCTGTCCGCCAAACTGCGCCTTGCCGCCCAAGGGCTGCTGGGTGACAAGCGAGTAGGGGCCGGTCGAGCGGGCGTGCATCTTGTCGTCGACCAGATGGTGCAGTTTCAGGTAGTGCATGTAGCCCACGGTGACAGGACGCTCGAACGAATCACCGGTGCGCCCGTCGAAAAGCTGTACCTGCCCTGACTCCGGCAATTCAGCAAGTCGCAGCATGTACTTGATTTCTTCCTCATTCGCCCCGTCAAATACCGGGGTGGCGAACGGCACGCCATCTGTCAGATTTTCCGCCAGCGCGAGCACTTCTCCGTCCGTCAGGGAGTTCAGGTTTTCCTTCTTGCCCCTGTCGTTGTAGATTTTTTCAAGGAAGGCGCGAATTTCCCTGGCGTTGGCTGCCTGACGCAGCATCGCGCCGATTTTTTCGCCCAGACCCTTTGCCGCCCAGCCAAGGTGTACCTCAAGAATCTGTCCCACATTCATCCGCGACGGCACGCCAAGCGGATTCAGGACAATGTCTACAGTACGTCCGTCGGCCATATACGGCATGTCTTCCACCGGCACGATACGGGAAACCACGCCCTTGTTGCCGTGCCGCCCCGCCATCTTGTCGCCGGGCTGGAGCCGCCTTTTTACGGCGACATAAACCTTGACCATCTTCTGCACGCCGGGCGGCAGTTCATCGCCCTGGGTGAGTTTCTTCTTCTTCGCGTCAAAAGCCGCTTCAAATTCCTTGCGATTCAGGTCGAGACTGTCCTTGACCTGCTCCAGTTGTTTTGCTGCCTCATCATCGGCAATCCGAATCTCAAACATGTGATAGGGACTTTCCAGACAATCCAGGTATTCCTCCGTCACAACCGAACCTCTGGCGAGCCGCTCCGGGCCGCCATTGGCCTTTTGCCCGTTCAACAGGCGTCTGACTCGAGCGAAAGCGTCCCGCTCAATAATCCGCATCTGATCGGTAAGATCCTGTCTGTAAGCGCGCAGGTGCTCTTCAATGATGGATTGCGCCCGCTTGTCGCGCTCAATGCCTTCGCGAGTAAAGACCTGCACGTCAATTATCGTGCCGGAAATTCCCGCCGGAACGCGCAATGACGTGTCCTTCACATCGGAAGCCTTTTCGCCGAAAATGGCGCGCAACAGCTTCTCTTCCGGGGTCAGGGTCGTCTCGCCCTTGGGCGTGACCTTGCCGACCAGCACATCTCCCGCTTCAACTCCCGCGCCGATATAGACAATGCCGGAGTCGTCCAGACGTGAAAGCTGCGCTTCGCCAAGAGAGGCAATGTCGCGGGTGATTTCTTCCGGACCCAGCTTGGTGTCGCGCGCCACGACCGTCAGTTCCTCAATGTGAATCGAAGTGTAGCGGTCTTCCGCCACCACGCTCTCGGAAATCAGGATCGAATCTTCGTAGTTGTAGCCATTCCAGGGCATGAAGGCGATCAATACATTCTGTCCGAGCGCCAACTCGCCGTTATCGGTGGATGCGCCGTCCGCCACGACATCGCCGGGGGCGATCACGTCCCCGACCATGACAACCGGCCTCTGGTTGATGTTGGTATCCTGATTGGAGCGGGTGTATTTGATGAGGTTGTATATATCCACCCCGACCTTGCCCGCTTCGGCCTCTTCGTCGTTGACCCTCACTACGACGCGCTGGGAGTCGACATAGTCCACCACGCCGCCCCGCCGGGCGATGATGACCGTGCCGGAATCCATCGCCACAGTGCGTTCAATGCCGGTTCCGACCAACGGTTTTTCCGGACGCAGACAGGGAACGGCCTGACGCTGCATGTTCGCGCCCATCAGGGCGCGGTTCGCGTCGTCATGCTCCAGAAAGGGAATCAGGGAAGCGGCGACAGAGACAATCTGACCGGGCGCCACATCCATGTGTTGAACACGATTCGGCTCGGAAAGAATGGCCTCGCCCTTCTCCCGACAAGTGACAAGCTCGTCAATCAGCTTGCCGTCATTGTCCAGGGTCGCGTTCGCCTGGGCAATCACGTATTTGCCTTCCTCGATTGCAGACAGAAATTCGATTTGATCGGTCGCCTTGCCGTCTATCACCTTGCGGTAAGCCGTTTCAATAAATCCGTAATTATTGACTCTGGCATAAAGGGCAAGCGAGTTGATGAGGCCGATATTCGGGCCTTCCGGCGTTTCAATCGGGCAAACGCGCCCGTAGTGGGTGGGGTGCACGTCGCGCACCTCAAAGCCTGCGCGTTCGCGGGTCAAGCCGCCCGGCCCCAGCGCCGAGACTCGCCGCTTGTGGGTGATTTCGGAAAGCGGATTGGTCTGATCCATGAACTGCGACAACTGGCTGGAGCCGAAAAATTCCTTGATCGCGGCGGAAATTGGTTTGGCGTTGATCAAATCCTGCGGCATCAGGTTTTCCGTCTCCGCCTGGGAGAGCCGCTCCTTCACCGCCCGCTCGACCCTTGCCAGACCTGCGCGGAACTGATTGCCCGCCAATTCGCCCACAGAGCGGACGCGGCGGTTGCCGAGATGGTCAATATCGTCAACGTCGCCGCGACCATTCCGAAGCTCCACCAGGCACTTGATCGTCTCCACGATGTCGCGCGGGGACAGGGTATGCTGAAAAAGAACTTCCGTCCTTGCGCCATGTCTGGCGAAACGCTCCGCCAGCAGAATAGCCGTAGGCTCGTCCAGATTTTCCCCAATGGGACGGGAACCGTAAGCAAGCTGCGACACCAGATATTGAGTTCTGGTAAACATTGACGCTTTCATGGAGTCGGACGGTTGCTCGTATTCCTTCTGCAATTCCTTCAGTTGCGCTTCGACATCATTGTCCTGTACCCTGATTTCGAATATATCTTCCGGATTTTTCAGGCTAGCCAGATAGACCGCCTTGATTACCGCTCCCTTGGCAAGTTTGTTGGAGCCTTTTTCTGCCTTTTGTCCCAGAACCAACTGTCTGTACCGCATCAGCGCCTCGTGTCTGCAAAGCTCGTCCGTCAGCTTTTTCAGGACGGCTTCGGCACGGGACTGGAGACCGTTTACCACCACCTTGTACTCGACAGTCTGTTCGCGCTCCAGACGACGGTTGAACTTCATCCGCCCGACATCGGTCAGGTCGTAACGCTCATCCGCATAGAAAAGCCCGTGGAAAAGGATTTCCACCGCTTCGGGAGTAGGAGGCTCGCCCGGACGCATCATCCGGTAAATCGCCACCCGCGCCTGCTGGCGCTCCATGGAGTCATGGCTTCTTAGCGTCTGGGAAATGAACGCGCCCTGATCCAGATCGTTGGTATAGAGCACACGCAATTCGCCTATGTCCTCCTTTTTCAGCTTTTCCAGCATGTCGTCGCTAATTTCGTCATTGGCTTCCGCAAGCACTTCTCCATCCTTGCTGATGATCGTCTCATAGAGCACATGCCCGGTCACGAAATCATCCGGCACAAGATGACGTTCCAGTTTCACGCTCTCCATTTCCCGGATATGACGGGCAGTAATGCGTTTTCCCTTGGCGACGATCTGCCTGCCGTCCGGCGCGTTGAATTCAAATTGCGCCATTTCGCCCAAAAGACGCCTGGGCTGCACCGAAAGTTCGATTTGCTTCTTGCCGATGTGGAAGGTATCGAACGCGAAAAATTCCTTCAATATTTCATCCGGAGTCATACCCAACGCCATCAACAGCGCGGTGACAGGCATCTTGCGGCGACGGTCGACCCGGAAATAGAGGAGATCCTTCGAGTCAAACTCAAAATCCAGCCAGGAGCCGCGCATCGGAATCACCCGCGCGGAAAAAATCAGTTTGCCGGAGGAATGGGTTTTGCCCTTATCATGCTCGAAATAGACGCCGGGAGAGCGATGCAACTGCGACACGATAACGCGCTCGGTTCCGTTGATGACGAAGGAGCCGTTCTCGGTCATGAGCGGAATTTCGCCCATGTAGACTTCATGTTCCTTGACTTCCTTTATGGTGTCTGCGGATGCTTCCTTGTCAAGGAGAATCAGGCGCACCCGGGCGCGCAGGGAAGAAGCGTAAGTCAGGCCGCGCTGGTGGCATTCCTTCACATCAAAGGCAGGATCGGCCAGCGCGTAGGAGACGAACTCCAGCCGCGCATTGCCGGAATGAGAGCGGATCGGGAAAATAGAGGTAAAAGCAGCCTGCAACCCCTGGTTTTTCCGCGCTTCCGGCTTTACGTCAGCCTGAAGAAAATCAGAGAATGAAGACAGTTGCGTCTCCAGAAGGGAAGGCACTTTCAGCACGTCTTCCCGCCTTGCGAAGCTCTTGCGGATTCGCTTTTTATCGGTATAGGAATAGGAAGCGGACGAGAGGGTGGAAGGTTTCGAGGAACTCATGGTCTCTCCAGAGAAAAATACGACTGAACAAAAGCCGACTGGTTAGCAGACGCAAAACCTCCTCGACCGAAGGACGAGTAGGGAAGTTTTGCGTTTGCCATCACAATTCGTAAAAAACGGGAAAAGGCAGACGCCCGTGAGCGCCTGCCTGCCGCAAAATATGCGAATTACTTCATTTCGACCTTCGCGCCCGCGTCTTCCAACTGCTTCTTCAACGCTTCGGCGTCGGCCTTTGGCAAGGCTTCCTTGACCGGCTTGGGCGCGCCATCCACCAAATCCTTGGCTTCCTTCAGACCCAGTCCGGTTGCGGCGCGCACGACCTTGATGACTTCGACCTTCTTCTCGCCTGCGGCAGCCAGAATAACGGAAAATTCCGTCTGTTCTTCCTGCGCGGCGGCGTCCGCGCCCGCGCCAGCAGGCGCGGCTACGGCAAACGACGCGGCGGAAACGCCGAATTTCTCTTCAAACGCTTTCACGAGATCGTTCAGTTCCATGACCGTCATCTGACCTACGGCTTCAAGGATGTCTTCTTTGGAAATAGCCATTTATGCACTCCTGATTCAAAAATAGTTTTTGCAAAGGCAAGGCCGTCAGGCCGCTGCCGTTTCACGTTGTTTGGCGAGCGCCGCCACTGCTCCGACAAAGCCGGAAACAGGCGCCTGCATGACGCCCAGCAGTCTGGCAAGCAGCTCTTCGCGGCTTGGAATCGAAGCCAAGGCTTGCACCGCCGCCTTGTCCAGCAATTTGCCGGAATAAGAGGCGCTTCGAATGACGAGCTTGTCATTCGCCTTGGCAAAGTCGCTCAATACCTTCGCGGCGGCTATCGGATCTGCGGAAATTCCGTAGATCAAAGGCCCCGTCATCTGGTTTGCCAGTTCCGCGAACGGTGTTTCCGCCACAGCCCGACGAACCAAGGTATTTTTCAGCACACGCAGGTAAACCCCAGCCTCGCGCGCCTTTTTTCGCAACATGGTGAGATCGCTCACACCAATGCCGCGATATTCGGCCAGCACGACGGTCTTGGCATTGACCAGCTCCTCCGATACCAAAGCCACAACGGCTTTTTTGTCTGCTAGATTGAGACCCACAGGTCTTTCCTCCTTTCTGGTGAAAACATGGCGGAAAATCCGCCACACCTACGGCGACCTGAACTGATGCCTATCCGCGTTTCAGGAACGCGGCAAAATCCGTTCCGGGCACACCGTCTACGCAGGCCGGAAACTCCCAAAACGGAATCTCCATTTAAGCGTCTGGCGACGCGCCTTGCGGTCTTTGACGATCCGCGTCCCGACGTGAATCTGCCGGGATGCGTCCCAAAGTTCGTAAATATGTTATGCGCCGATGAGGGTTGCATGATCAACGCGAACGCCCGGTCCCATAGTGCTGGCCACGGCGATTTTTCTCAGATATTGCCCCTTGGAAGTAGCAGGCTTGGCCTTGACGAGCGCGTCAACCAAGGCGCGCAGGTTTTCCTCCAGCTTTTCCACCGGGAATGAAGCGCGTCCCAGGGTGGCATGCACGATGCCGCCCTTGTCGGTGCGGTACTGCACTTGGCCTGCCTTCGCGTTTTTTACCGCAACTTCCACATCGGGCGTTACGGTTCCAACCTTTGGATTGGGCATCAAGCCGCGCGGGCCGAGAATCTGACCAAGTTGACCGACAATTCGCATCGCGTCCGGCGTGGCAATCACCACATCGAAGTCGAGCTTGCCGCCTTTGACATCCGCGGCGAGATCGTCAAAGCCAACCACATCCGCGCCTGCCTCCTTGGCGGCGTCGGCCTTTTCGCCCTGGGCAAACACGGCGACGCGCACGGTTTTTCCCGTGCCCGCAGGCAGGACGACAGCGCCGCGCACCAGTTGATCGGATTTTCTCGCGTCAATTCCAAGGTTTATGGCAACGTCAATGGATTCGTCGAATTTCGCGGTAGCGGTTTCCTTGGCAAGGGCAAGGGCTTCCGCGACCGCATAGAGTTTTTGCGGTTCGATCTTGTCCGCAATCGCCTTTTGTCGTTTGGTGAGCCTGGCCATTTATACGCCCTCCACGCTGATGCCCATGCTGCGAGCGGAACCCGCGATGGTACGCACTGCCGCTTCCAGATCGGCGGCTGTCAGATCCGGCATTTTGGCGTTGGCAATTTCTTCCAGTTGGGCGCGGGTGACTTTGCCCACCTTGTCGGTATGCGGTTTGGGAGAACCCTTGTCAATCTTGGCGGCCTTTTTGATGAGGATTGTCGCGGGCGGAGTCTTCATTATGAAAGTGAAAGACTTGTCCGCAAACGCGGTAATGACTACCGGAATGGGCAGACCCGGCTCCATGCCCTGAGTCTGGGCATTGAACGCCTTGCAGAATTCCATGATGTTCAGGCCGCGCTGACCGAGCGCGGGGCCGATCGGGGGCGAGGGATTCGCCTTGCCTGCCGGCACTTGCAATTTGATGTAGCCAACTATCTTTTTGGCCATGTTGTGTTTCCTTTACTTGAAGTGAGTCATAACGCGCCGCCGCCTTTCAGCTACCTGCGCTCCTCTTGCCGGAACAATACTGCCGGGCTTCCGGTAATGCCCTTTGAAAATCTCTATCCTTTTTCCACCTGGGCGAATTCCAGTTCCACCGGAGTTGCGCGGCCAAAAATGCTGACCGAGACGGTGAGGCGATTTTTTTCGTAGTTGACGTCTTCCACGCTGCCCTGGAAGTCGGTAAACGGCCCGTCCTTGATCCGCACCACCTGACCGACATCAAACAAAATCTTGGGACGCGGCTTTTCAACTCCATCCTGCATCTGACGCATGACCTTATTTACTTCATCGTCAGAGAGGGCTTTCGGCTTGTTGCCGCTGCCGCCGACAAAACCTGTCACCTTGGCCGTGCTTTTTACCAAGTGCCAGGTTTCGTCATTCATGTTCATTTCCACGAAGACATAGCCGGGAAAAAACTTGCGCTCGCTGATTGCGCGCTGCCCGCTCTTCATTTCCACGACTTCTTCGACCGGAACCAGAATCTGACCGAATTCCGGCCCCATGTGGTTACGCATGATCCGGTCGCTCAACGAACGCATCACGGTTTTCTCAAAGCCGGAGTGCACATGCACGACGTACCATTTTTTCTCAATCCGGCTCATGATCTTGCCCAGCCCAGAATAATGTCATACATTACCCATTCCAGGGTTTTGTCCGTAAGGAAGAGAAACAGCGCCATAATGACCACGAAAGCGAATACCACGCCGGTCATCTGTATGGTTTCCTTGCGCGCCGGCCAGACGACCTTGCCAAGTTCCACCCATGCTTCCCGGCAGAACACCCGGAATCTTCCGCCAAGCTCCGTTGTATGCACGAACATGAGAGCGCCCGCGACGGCGCCGACTCCGATCGCCAGAACCCGCAACACCGTCGTATGACCGGAGAGCAGGTAAAATCCGAAAATACCTGCCGCGGCCAGCAAAAGCGCAAACGCTATCTTGATTCTTTCGACCGTATTAACGGAGAAGACACGGTAAAGCAGGTAAATACCTACTACGGTACCTACCGCGGAAATCAAAAGCGAAAGCGTTATCTCAATTGCTTCAAACATTGGGAACCAGATAAAAAATGGCAGGGGCAGAGGGAATCGAACCCCCAACCTTCGGTTTTGGAGACCGACGCTCTGCCAGTTGAGCTATACCCCTGCAAGACTATTCAATGACCTTTGCGACTACGCCCGCGCCGACGGTGCGCCCGCCTTCGCGGATGGCGAAACGCAAGCCTTCTTCCATCGCAATCGGGCAAATCAGCTTCACCGTAATGCTGACATTATCGCCAGGCATCACCATCTCCGTGCCCTCCGGCAAATCAACCGCGCCGGTCACATCCGTCGTGC
>Ga0099364_10000132_pt1 | contig 121921 bp, 70 predicted proteins | sample TergutTh196P3_FD_73070 | JGI IMG/M metagenome (GOLD analysis project Ga0099364, IMG submission 73070) | Microcerotermes parvus P3 segment gut microbial communities from Pointe-Noire, Republic of the Congo - Th196 P3 | ecosystem: Host-associated > Arthropoda: Insects > Digestive system > Gut ...
TATCGTGAAGCATTGGAGAATCTATGGTTACTGGATGAACTACAACCCTGGATAGATGGTGAAAGCTTTTTTTCAAACCTTAAATTATCGCCAAAACACTATTTAGCCGACCCTGCTTTTGCTACATTTCTCCTCGGCCTTGATGAAAACTCATTGACAGGTGGTGCTGGGTGGTCTCCAAGAGCCGAGAGATTCGATGAAAAATACGGGAGCATTATCGGGAGGCTCTTTGAATCATTGGTTCATCTTTCCTTAAATACATATGTCAGCGTTAATAATGCAAAGTTGTATTTCGCTAAAACGCAAAGAGGGGAGCGGGAAATAGATTTCGTTATCCAAAAGGATTCGAGAGTTATTGCATGTGAGGTTAAGTTTTCGCCAGTCGTCGATGCTTCCGATGGAAAGCATCTTCGATGGTTCATGGAAAAAGTCGGACCCGATTGCTGCGATGCTATGATAATATCAACAGGTTCAGCTGCATATCGGCGAGAAGATGGGATAGCCGTAGTGCCAGCAGCTTTGCTTGGAGCGTGAGCAACAAAAAAATTGTAGAATTTGAAATAAAGGAATATATGGTAACACCAAATGAGTGAAAAATTAAAAATTGTTGCTCGCGAAACTCTTGATATTTCAATTCAAGGAGGATTTTATATGTCGAACAGTATAATCGATGGATTCCATATGCTCGAAGAAGGGGGTATGGATAAGGAACAGTATGAGAAGCTTTCCAATGAGGAAAAGTATGAAATCATTGGGAAATGGGCTTTGGAAGCTAGAAGGCGAAACCCTGATGTTTTTGATGCTCTTATTGACTGGGTATTAGACGATTCCCAATGGAGCGAGGAAACGCTTGTTGAAAACGAGCAGATTCTCATATATGGAATCTTTGCCAGATTTAGAGAGCAAAATAATCGCCTCAGGGCTTATTTAGCAGAGCTGGAGCCTTCTGGTATTGTGAATCCTGCTGTATATAAGGCTCTGGACAGGTTTGACGATGAACTGGCGGGGAAGCCTCATGATGAGCGGCTGCAAGATGCTGTTTCCACTTTGTTTGCAGACTTTTCAGCTATGCTGGAGCCTGGTATTCGACAATTTATTGCAGGGAGCAAGACCGGGTCATACTGTACTGAAACAGAAGCTGTGGATGTATATGGATATATCAATTATTTAAAAGACTGCGATGCTGCTGTTCAGTGGGCTCTTTTCATGCCAAGTTATGTGGAAGCGCAACAAAAAGGCTTTAGTATAGAAAGCTTTGAGTATAAAAAAATGCCCGCCCTGCGTTTTATTGGACGGGAGAGCGAGCTTGAATTGAATGATGGAGAAACTACGTCTGACGGAACAGTTAGCGGTGGAGTACCACTTGGTATGCAAGAGCGGATGGAGTTGTTTGCAAAACTTGATACCATGGCAGATTACAAATCTGCTTGGGACTTTGACATATTGCTGATGCATCATATGGGGTTAGGTGTGGATGTGGAGAGGATTCATTTATACTGGGGACGTTTTATGGCGGCTGATGCACCAGTACCTGAGGGATTCATAAGCTTCGACTTTGTTCCGGAAAATAATGATAAAGCAGGATTGCCTTTTGTTTCGCAATTTGCTTTTGCTACGTTTTTTGGCGATATGGAGGCTATGCATAAAGTCGAAGGTTACGATAGCGATGCCATGTATGATGTTACAAGAAATATTATACTAGGTGAAGGGGTGCATATTCCTTATCCTGATAAATATTGGACTGCTGAGGTTTTTGTCGATGGTTTCGACAAGCCCAGTAATGCATATATGTTCAGCGTTCATCGTGATTGATAAAAGTTATATAGTTTTTACAAAAATACTTCCTGTTCTATTGTTACGCCGTGTTTTAGGATTTCGCGGATGGAATCGTTGAATATGGGGTGTTCGTTGCGCTCTAGGACTCCTCTTAGTGTATGCAAATACTGCTCACTGCGTACCAAGCCTTGATGGGCATGAATGGTAACATCAATGGCTAACATCCGCATGGGGCGAAGCTTGGGGAATATTTTTTCAAGTTTGTAAAACATCCGAAAGCCTCCCAGGTCAATGTCTGCCCAAAAATATACATCAATATTATCTCTTTGCATTGACTGCGCCAAAAGATTCAAAAATTGTCGCTTACGTGGGCTGATAAAGCCTCCGTGGTAGACCACCAGTTCTCTGTCGTCTATTTCGTTTCTGATATATTCGTTGTAATTGGTCAAGTTTTCTATAAATGTGATATATTTAATGAGCGAGAGGTCAAAAGATTTGATTTCGTATATGGAGGTGCTGCTTAAGGCAAACCCAGAGTTGATTAGCGGTGATATATTGACATTGCCTTTTTCCATTATGATTTCGCAGCGGCCCGAAAGCTGGTAAAGTTCTGGCTGGGAATAAATACCCAAAAGTGCGAGCTTATCTCGAGGACCGATTTCCTCTTGCTGGGAAAGCTCTTCTATATCAGGGTGATAGCGAGTTGCTGCTCTGAGAAACTCGTCCATATATTCCAGCTCAAAGCTTTTTGAGTTCTGAAAGCAGCTTATGCTAAAGGAACGTAAGCTAATGGAGGAGTCTTTCAAGCGGTCATATACCACTAGCATATAAAAAAATGAGCGGACATAATCTAATCCTTCTCTAGCAAAAGAAGGCAGGCGGAGGGATTTTTGAGTGGTCTCGCAAACATCGTCTCGCCAGGCTATTATCCAAGGAGTGCTAATTGAAGATAGCATTTTTTCGACTAAATCAAGAAACTCCTCTGCTGTTTGGGCGGGGTGTTTTCTTTTTGCTTCTTTATATGCTTTGTCCGTTTCCTGGAGGTTAAGTACCAGGGCTGTCATTATTGGACGGTCCTTGAGGGATTCAACTTTGATGATGCCTTCGGATTCCAATTCACGAGCAGCTTTATTATATCTATCTCTGGACTCGGAGGATTCGTAATTATACTCAGGCAGCTCCTTTTTGTCTATGCGGAGCATAACTCGCCTATTGGAAGTGTTCGGCGATGAAAGGTGTTTGCTATTTTCGTATTTGTCCAAGAGTCTGTTTAAAATTACTCCACGCTCCATGTGTCGGCTATCTCCTTGCTGTATGGCAATGTCTGCATTGTATAGTTTTCGTTGAAAGCCAAGAGGGTAACATCTGCTTCCGGCATGATATCGGGAAGTTTATTTGGCGGTGCGCAGATAATCGCTTGAAGTCCCATCGTTCGTAGTAGGCGTATGCTCTCGATGATTCTGTTGCTGTCCATTTTGTTAAAAGCTTCGTCAAAAACCACTAGGCGAACTGTGTTGCCAAAGCTGCTTTTGTCGGTTACTCTGTATAGCTGGGCAAATGATGCCAGGACCGCCACATAGAATGGCTGCTGTGTCTCTCCGCCGGACCTGGTGTTCATGGTTTGGGAGAGCAGCTCCTTGTTGCCATTTTTGTCTGTGGCTTCCAGGTCAAATTTTAAGTATGTGCGAAAGTCTGTGTATCGCTCTATGTTTTGTTGAAGTTCGCTTTGCATCCTGGCATTAAGTTGATTATCGTCTGAAGTGGCGATTCGGCTGAATAGGTCTTCGATGAGTTGACCGTATTTTTGCTGAAAGGGCATTGCGAATAAGCCACCATCGCCTTCCATTAAATCAGGTGACATTATCATGTCGTAAAACTCTGCTTCGTCTGGGTTTCGCCCGATAATGAAGCGATATTTGTCTGTGGCAAAAGATGCTATTTCCAACGCTCTGTTAAGGTTTTTCACTTGGTCAGTAACCTGGTCGATGCTGGATTTTAATTTAGATAAAAAATCGTTTTGGAACTGTTCCAATGCACTTTCTCTCGCAAATTTTATTTTTTCTCGATAGGCAGGCAATTCGCTTTCTTCCAATGCGAGCCGCTCGGCATCAAACTCTTCATTGTCAGTTGCATCCACTTTGAAGGAGCAAGGTTGGAATTCCCTGACATACTCCAATCGTTTGAGGAAGAGCTGACTTTGTGCGTTCTCTACTTCGTTTTGGCTGCTAACGATGCTTCGAGAGAAGTTTTGGAAAATAGTAGCAGGGTTTATTAAACGATTTATCTCTAATTCATATCGGGGTATTCCTATATCATCACGATATTGAGATGTAAAACTCTCGTTGAAATTATCTTCTTTTTCACCGAGTTCTTGGTATTTTTCTGGCAGCGATTCGTATTCTAAAACATATAGCTCGTTTTCTCGAAGAGCCTTGTTTGCATTGCTTTTTTCTTTTCTGTCTCGTAGCTGTACAAGCTCATCTTCCAAGTCCTTGATCTGCGCATCAAGGTTGGCTAGCCAAAACATATCAAGTTGGGAAAGCTTTTCATCGACTATTTCATACTCCAACTTGATTTCCAAAGTTCGTAGGTAGTCACTCTGTCTCTGCTCAGCTTCTTGGACAAAGCGTCTGTTTATGAGAAATTCTCTGTTTTGGGAGCTTATCAAGGAGTTGTGAATTGGCAAGTTTATTGCGACGTTGCTTTGAATCTCTTCAATGCTTTTTTCTAAGCGGGCTATTCGCAGCTCGATGGCCTTGCGTCCAATGAAAGCATCGTCCATCAGGCTTTGGGGGATAGGTCGAGCGACATATCCTTGATATAACATACCTTGAGCGGTGATGGCAGTTGGGTGATTTCGCAGCTCGCTGATTTGATTCACGCATATGACACGCCCCAATAAATAATCCACATAGCTTCTCGCCAAAGAGTTGTCCGTTTGGACTTTGCTAGCTAAGCTGTCCTCTCTGATGTCGAGCCTCTCGTTTTCCCTGAGTTTGCCAATGTCCACCAAGCCAAAGGAGCGTGTGCCGAAATCGCCTTTAAACTCGTCAAATATTTTCAATGCTTCGGGGTAATACATCGGCTCCACGAGTAGATACAGTTTTTGTGTATTGAGATAGCCTTCTACTGCACCTCGCCAATCTTCTTGTCCTTCTGCGATTTCCAAGACATCAGCTAAAATATGGACATGGACAGGCTGCCCTTGCTTTGCAGATAGTCTTTCTTCAAGACCTCCTTTTAGTGACAATAGCTGCCTTGGATAGTCCTTGATGTTGTTTCTCAGTTTCATGAGGACTTCATTATTCTCTTCTAAATCTTCATTTAGTTGTCGTATTAACTCAGCCATGTCAAAAGCTGCTTGGCGAAGTTGGGATGAAAAAATTGAAACTGCTTCCCTGATAGATTCAAAAGGCTCTTGCGAACCTGAAAAAATATCAGATGAACACGAAACAAATGGTGTACAGGCGACATATAAAGTGTTTGCAGTAATTTGAAGAGAACTGAGCAAGTCTGTTTTATCCCATGAAGATATATCTTCACTCAAACTGCATAATATCTGCACTTCTCTTCTAAGCTCCAGAGCCATATGGTCTATTTTTTCGCTGAGTATTTTTTCCTCACTTATCAGAGCGTTTTTTTGCTCTCTGAGTCGGATTTCTTCCTGAGCCACATCACTGTTTGCTCGGTCTGCAATAAGCTCGTTTTTTCTCTGGTCTTGGCGTTCTATTTCGCGCTCTAGCTCATCATATCGTTCTATTTCTTCGTTAATGCTATCGATGCAGTCTTGCTTTTTTTTATTCTTTTCATCGATTTCGTTTTTCAACACATTGATTTCTGACCAAAGAATTAGAAATCTTTGTGATTGGAACTTATCTAATGCAGTTTGAAGGTTGTGGTATTGTTTGCTTATTTCCCTGAGAAACTCTAGCTTGTTTTCCTCGCGCTGAGCTAACTGTTCATGGCGTTTGTAATCCCTGATGTTTTGCTGCATGGATTCTATATTAGGTTTTTCGGGGATGTCGCAGATGTTTTCGGTGATGAATTTTTGGATGTCATCGATATGCTCGTAGGAAACAGCCTTTTTGAGCATCTTGCAAACCTGTTCGTTGTGGACGTTCCATTTAGCTAAAAGATCGTCTCTGTATCTTCTAGCACTATCGTAAAATATCTCACGGGCATCTGGGATACCTTTCAGATATGCACGAAATGTGGCTATATCCATTGCTTCTTTATCAACTAAGTAGCAATCCTCAGGTATTACTCCATTGTATATGAAAAATTGCTCTCGCCTAGTACCGTCGTTTCTGCAGTCAAAGACAATGCCACAGACAAATTGGGCTCCGCTTTGGTCGTCGAGGTATTGACAGGCGATGTAACTGGAAAAATCTTTCCCTCTGCGAGATTTGGTGTTTCCAGCGTCTCTATCTGCTCGCAAATAGCCATCTAATGTCCTCTGTGCTCGCTCATTGGCAGCTCTATTGAAATTTCGGGAGTTAAGCTCTCCTAAAAGTACAATCTGAAGTGCGTCCACAATGGCGGATTTACCGGCTCCGTTTTTACCGGTTATGAAGCTTATTGTGTCTACTTCGATGACTTGTTTGGAGAAAAATAGCCAATTAACCAGTAGTATCTTCGTCAGTTTCTTCAATACTTTCATCCTTTCGTAGAGCAGATACAACAGTTTCCAAGCGTTCTGATGATACCACAGTCATTATGGTGGGTAAAATGGTGAACTTGCAATCTACTTGATTAAATCGTCCTTCCAACCTCTGGACTATGCTATGGTTTTCTAGTAATGTAAAGCCTCGTCGAACTTCATCCATATTTGGACGGGAAGAAAGAATGTGGTAATCGGTGACCACCTTTTCCAAAACATCTCGCACAGTGCATATCACATCATGTTCCAAGCCAACGCGCTCCTGGTTTTCTTCGTAAATCATCCTGAGTGCCAGTAGGATAGCAGTTGTGTTTTTATTAATGGTACGGCGGTTTGCTTCGTCGGTATTGGTAACATAAAAATAGCCGTGAAAGTCATCTTTTCGCAGTTCCCAATCAAGAAGTGACAGGTACTGCTTCACAGTTTCAAAATGAATCGTCAAGAATGTGTAATCTGGATTGTTGATTCTACCTCTGTCACGGGTGTACAGGCTTCGGACGATGAATGTATGACTGAGTAGATAATTGCATATTGATTTGAATTGTTCCAATTCCTTGGTCGAAAAATCATCGAGACTACTAAAACTCATTATATGTTGCTCCTTTATATATAAGGATGGTAGTGTATTGTGTCTATTTCTTAGTTCCGTCAAGCGAAACCAAGGACGGTGGAGCGCGCGAATTGACGCAAGGATGCGTCACTGAGCGATAGGAACTAAGAAATAGACACAATACACTACCATCCCAACAGCTACTCCTTTTTTGTAAAACGTAGCTGGGGGATTTGGTAAGGTTTATTTGTATAATCGCCTTCAAGGATCTCCACTTGGTAAAAGGAATCGGGGTCGCTGCCGTTGCTTACAGAGAGCAGGCTCATTAAATAGGCATGGTCATCGCTGACATTCATGTCTTTTGTATAAAATTGGTCTCCATTAGCAAATAAACTAGCCATAAACTCAGCAACCGCTGCTTTGCCATATTTAAGGGAAATCATATTTTCTATCTCCAAGAGCATATCCTCACTGATTTCCGCTTCTTCCACAGTCACAGGAGCTGTCTTTTCCCGTTTTGCTGGTTCTCTGCGGTTCCAAAGGCTTTTCTCGGATATGAATCCTTGCTCAAAGAGTTGGAAAATTGATTGTATATTATCCAAAAGGGTTTCTGATTTACTACTTTGCACCATTGCAGTCAGCAAATAGTTCAGGTTTCCCCTAGTGTTTTGGTCACGGTTGCTGAGGTTTTCAATCTTCTGTGTAGTTGCACGAGTATAGCGACGCACCTGCTGGTCGATTTCGTCGAGATAATCGCTCTCGATGCGTTCATATTGGTCTTTTATGCGAAACATTTTTTCCATGAGGTCTATTTTGCAACTATCCAAATTTTCACCCCGCTTATCTTGAAAAGCAGCGTTTGACATTGCATATAATATACCATCGTCTTCCAACCATTCGTCTAAAATACTGCGAATGGGAACTTTGTATTTTGGCACAGAATCCCTTATTTTTAAAGGTCGAATGTATGATTCAATGACTCCTTGTCCAAAATCGTCGAAATGGGAAGCTAGGACTTTGTTGATGTCATGCAATTCGATTTGCATTTGAAAAAAGCGGTTCACATTGTGGTAGACGCTCTTCAATAGTGAAATGAGCTCTTGGGTATTGTCATATGCGCTATACACAGCAAGCATTTTTTCATAGGCGTTATCCTCATCTTTTGCTACTTTCAGGGAGGAATATGTGCTGAAAACATATGAATAGCCGCGCATGATGTCTTCGCTGGTGAGCTGGTGAAAAAGCTCCAGTAGCATGCTTGAATATCCAGGTACGATGATATACTCTTCGAAGTCTTTACTGCCACGCTCCTTTTCATACCAACCTCTGCTGTGGAGCTTTCGCATCAAAAAGCGTGCTTTGCCAGATGTTTCCCTCAGCTCGTCTTCGTCGATGATTTCTCCTTCGATGTCTTCTCCTGCGAAAGTCGTCTCATCCAATTGCTTTTCCAATTTTCCCCGCAACATGGAATATAGCGTCTGTTCAGGGATTTTCAAGTGGTCTTGGTATGCTTCATACAGCACTTCCAATGCGTTGGCATATAGATTCTTATTAGGTGAGGCGAGAAGGGTGAATACATCGGGATGCACTGCTTCAAATAATTTCATTGTCGTTTGCCACCTTTGCGTGAGTGTGTTTGTATCTGAATTGTGACCACTAGCCCAGTCGTCTTTTTTGCTATTCTATCTTATTATGGCTATATTCGCAATATGTGATGTAAAATAGAAATTATAGTGCAAAATCCTATTGACAAAATAAAAGAAAAGAGTATAATAACAATTGAGCAAACGCTCAACCATTATTAATCACTAATCATTAATTAACTTGAAAGGTTTTATTTACATATTATGAAAAAGTCGTTTAAGCTGGAAGGACTGGATTGTGCTAGTTGTGCTGATAAGATTCAGAAGAGGATTGGAAAAATCGATGGTGTTAGCGATGCCAGTCTCAATTTTGTCACATGTAAACTTGTTATAAGTGGCGAAGAAAGTAAAATGGAACAAATTGTCACCTCGGCAAAAGCGGTTATAAAGAAACTTGAGCCCCATGTGGTGGTGCAGAGTATATAAAGGTGCAAAGCATATAGCAACATCGGGTATGTAAACAATAATACAATATGATGGAAAGCAAATAAATTGCGCTTTCCATTGTTTTCAGCAAAACAGTTGAGCAGGCGCTCAACTAATAGCATAGACATATGATTAATAAAGTTGAAAAAGCTGCTTTATGCATCCCCTCGCAGCAGCAACTAAGGAGCTAGTCATGAAAAAGCAAACAAAACGAATATTACAAATAAGCTTTGGTAGCATTCTGATGCTCATTGGCAATTATTTAGATACTGGTAATCATTGGCTTACCTTTGGTATATATATGGTAAGCTACATTATAGCAGGTGGCGACATTGTACTTACAGCTATTCGTTATGTTATTTCCGGACAGGTATTCAATGAAAGCTTTCTCATGACAGTGGCAACCATCGGAGCCTTTGCCATCGGGGAGTATCCTGAAGGTGTTGCAGTCATGCTGTTTTACAAAGTGGGAGAGTTGCTACAAAGCTATGCTGTGGACAAATCACGAAAGTCCATAAGTGGATTGATGGATATGCGTCCAGATTATGCCAATCTTGTAAGTGGTGAAGATTTAATAAAAGTCGAACCTGAGGCTGTGAAAATCGGTGATATAATAAAAATTTTACCAGGTGAGAGAGTACCACTCGATGGACTCATCCTCGAGGGCTCGTCTTCCCTGGACACATCTGCTCTCACAGGTGAGTCTCTCCCTCGGGATGTATACTCCGGTGGTGAAGTACTCAGCGGTTGTATCAATATAAATGGACTGCTTACGGTGGAAGTCACAAGGGAATTTGAAAATTCAACAGTGGGAAAAATATTGGATTTGGTGGAAAACGCTGCTGTGAAAAAGGCAAAGACGGAAAATTTCATCACAAAATTCGCCAAATTCTACACACCTGTGGTTGTAGCTCTAGCAGCCCTCATATCGATTCTTCCACCCCTTTTACTTACTGATGCCACGTTTAATGAGTGGATATATAGAGGCTTGACATTTCTCGTTATATCATGTCCCTGCGCTCTTGTTGTATCGGTTCCTTTGAGCTTTTTCGGAGGAATTGGTGGAGCGTCGAAAAATGGCATTCTTATAAAAGGGGGCAATTACCTGGAAGCTATGTCACAATTGGAAACGGTGGTTTTTGATAAAACAGGAACTCTTACAAAAGGTGTGTTCACTGTGCAAAAAATTGTTGGCATGGGAATTAATGATGAAAAATTATTGGAACTGGCTGCATATGCCGAGTATTATTCCAACCATCCCATTTCTGCTTCAATAATCAAAGCATATGGGCAAGAAATCGACATTTCTAGAATTGTTGAGATTGAAGAATTTGCAGGTCTAGGTATAAAAGCGCAAATCGACGAAACAAGAATAGCCATAGGAAATGCTAGGCTGATGGAGCGATTGATGCTTGATACCCCACAAATACCACCAGATGAAATTATTGGTACAATAATTCATGTGGCCATTGACAATGTATATTCGGGATACATTGTCATTGCGGATGAAATCAAAGCCGATTCAAAAGTAACGATAAATATGTTAAAAGAAGCAGAAATAAAAAAGACTGTCATGCTGACAGGTGATACTGCTGTTATTGGAGAGGAAGTGGGCAAAGAAATAGGCATCGATTTTGTCTACTCTGCCTTACTACCTGGTGATAAAGTGGAAAAGTTTGAGCAACTTCTTTTGGAAAAATCCCCAAAGAAAAAACTTGCTTATGTGGGTGATGGTATCAATGATGCTCCGGTGCTTGCACGGGCCGATGTTGGGATTGCCATGGGGGGATTGGGTTCGGATGCTGCAATAGAAGCTGCTGATGTTGTTATTATGTCAGATGAACCATCGAAACTAATCGATGGGATAAAAATATCGAAAAAAACTTTAAGTATCGTAAAGCAAAATATTTACTTCACTTTGATTGTGAAGTTTTCGGTACTTACCTTAGCGGCTCTTGGCTTTGCCAGTATGTGGGCAGGTGTTATGGCGGATGTGGGAGTTACGGTCATTGCGGTGTTAAATTCTGTAAGAACCCTTGGAATAAAATCGCAGGTGCAATAACAATAAAGCAGTGCTTATTTTCATCATTACGAGTTTTCGGCTCCCTTTACTCTCGATGATGTGAGTCGAAGACGGTGTAGCTCCTCAGTTGCCAATGCAATTTTCGTTACAGAAAACTCTGTGCCCTCGGGATAAAGATAAAAAGTATCATCATTAGTACTCAAAGTAACACAATCGCCTTTCCCATTATAATCAAACTCGACTTGACAGGTATATAGGGATGAAACAGACCAATGTAAGCTGAATGGTTCATCGTCATATTCGCCAGATAAAGTAAAACCAGTTTCGTCATGGGTTAGATTGCCTGGTTTTTCAAATACAACAAATCCCTTTGGGTTTGGCAAGGACTCAACGCGAACATTTCGCTCAAAGTAATAGTGGCCATTTTCCAACTCCTGCCTGACATTACTCCGCTGCCACTCGAACCAATCTGGGATGTGGGAAAACTCAGTTTCTCCAGAAAGTGCATGCATTTCACCATATTCGGTTAACTCCCACTCTTTTCCACAATTGGAGCAAAATAGTTTGATGCCAGATGAATCCATTCTATACTCCTGTTGGCATGATGGGCATTGATACAACACATGATGGAGACCTTCTGCGCGTTTTTTGTATTTCACGCGGATGCCTCGTTTTTTCTGCCAGGCGTAATCATCATAAACAAATGTCTCTGCCAGCATATCATTAATGCTCTCTGCAGAGAGTTCCTGTGTTTGTTCTTGTGTTAAAAGAAGCTTCATCTCTGATTCCACAGGACGCACCTTACGATTTCCCTTTTTCCAAAAAGGAGAGTTTATATGATGACCGTGCATGATTAAAGTGACAACTGGAAGATTCATTGCACGAATCATTTTACCGATGGAAGAAGGCATAATATTTGGAGTTCCGCATAGGGAATATTTCGCTTCGGGGAAAAGTATAATGACATCTCCGAATTTGCGAGCCAGGAGAAGATTTCTGACTAGTGATATGCTTGTCGTAAATTTTCTGTTGCAAATGCCACCCAGTGTATGGTTGACCCATTCAATTCCAATGTATCCGTCCAAGGCAATGACATAATTGGCTCGTTTCGGAAAAATCGCCTTAGTCATAACTTTGAAATCCATGAATGAATTATGATTACAAAGTAGAAAATAAGGCGGTTTCATTTTTTTTGGCATTAGAGTTTTATTTATGCGAGCTCTATGCATAAATGTTTTTGGAAAGCTAATGAACCATGTGGCAAGCAAAGCAATAAGACGCTGCCTATTCGGCTTGCGGTTCATGTTATACCTATCAAAATCACCGATTTTACGGCTCATTCATAAACAGCTCCCATACTAGTGGTCTATTCAAGTTTATTTTCATCACGTTCGATTTTCGACTTTTTCAAAGACCTGCGTATCCATCGGAAAAATCGAATAATAAAAAATGGCTTTTTTTCAGGGGGCTCAGTGCGTATCATCAAGATTTCAAGTGTTGCCTCTATTTTATCAAGGGAAAATAAACGCCTTTCAATATCTACTTTGAATCTATCCAATAGACGTTGAGTTTCTCTATGCATTTCCACTAAGCGTTTTTCGGTGTCTGCATGGAGTTTGCTGACGCTCCGTTGCAAATCACCGATTTCTTTAGGTAGCAGCTCCTCATGACGAATTGAATGGGTATTGATTTCTTTAATAAGCTTATCATGGGTTTCCAACAATGTACCCATATCCGTAAGGGCTTTGTTTGTGCTTTCAAGGGCGTATGCACTTGCTGAGACAATCTTTTCCTGTGAAGCGAGACGATTACTGATGTCTGTTATGATATTATTAATGTTTTCTTGGGAAAATGCAATAGTAGATTGTTTTTTATTCAGTTCACTCACTAGCTCGCTTAAACGATCTTGTTCATTTACAAGGCTGAGCATATCGGAACGGTAGCGGGATATTGCTTCCGATGATTTTTCCGTTGCTGAAACAGCAGCATTTTGTCGAACCAGCTGTCGCCGTTCTATGCTTTCTATTTCCGATATGAGCTCGTTTTGTTTTTTGGCAGCCTCGTTAAGGAGGTTTTCTTGGGTAGCTATACTGTCAGCTAAGCGTTCGAGGACTTTAATTAGGGTTTCATCCCGCAGGGACATATTACGTTCATCGGACATACACTTTCTCCAATAACCCTATGATAGAGCAAATGATAAACTGGCGTAGGTAATATATGCAAAACTTGTATTATTACCATTTATTCATCAATAGCTACAAAGTTTGTGTGAAATTTTAGGATAGACCACAAGAGCAACTATATATATTAACGTAACAAACACCTGATTATTTAGGCATTGGAGAATGAGTCCGGTTAGTGGAAGCCTATTAAGCCCTGTGCATATAAATCTGCTGTTCGAGTTTTTTCCGCCAATAGATATGCCATATATGCTTCAGGAGCGTGGGGGTTGCCTCGAGCGACATAGTCTTTTCCCGTTAAGCTTTTATATTTTGTGAGTACATCAGGATGATTTGAGGGCTTGAATTCATATGCTTTGCCGTGTTTGCTGGAAAAAAGGGGGAAATCCACCACAAGCCAATCATCTAAATTTTTCCAATTGAAAATGTTTCTATTTTCGATGTCTGATACAAATGGTGTCGCATATGCGGTGGCAAAAGTGTATACATAAACGAGCAATTTATTATCAGTTAAACGAGGAGCAATAATGTTGGCAACTGCGGCGCCTCTGCTGTGACCGACTATGAAAAACTTTGTATTCTCAGTAGCTTCGATTGCCCTTGCGTAGCTTCTTAGGTTTGTTTCGACTGTATTTGCCGCATAAGTGAAACCAAGAAGCAGGTTGCCAATCCATTCTGTGTATGATCTCGGAGCATATGGTGTTCCACGCAAGACAACCGCAACTATATCTTCGCTGCGGGAGTATGCAAAAGCATGAGCGCAATTGAAAACATTGTTTTTATTGTATTCATGGTGAGTGAACCTGTCAGTGAAGCCCAATGTGTTCAGGGTGTTTTCGATTCGTTTCAAATCGTATGCAGCTTCGGCTAAGACAAGGGATGCGATTGCTATATCGTGGTTATATATAGTTGGATTGTCATCGAAATAGTCGAAACTCCATTCTATATCTAACCTGATATATCCTTTTATTTCCCTCACATAAAAGCCGACAGTCACGAGTCCGGAACCATCGCCTAAAATAAAGGGTTCAGGTGCTTGCAATTCCTCTCGGTAAATTGCATAATCTCCGTGAAGCATTGTAATCTCACCTTCGTTCCATACACATACTACGAGAATATCGATTTTTTTCCAGAATAGCAGAAATTCATATAAAATTCCACAATTATTTTTTGTTGCCATTCATAAATAAATAAATTAATTGCTCAATCGGATAATATCTGTTAAAATTAGAAAATAATATAAAAAAGGAGAAATACTATGACAACTTTTGAAGCTTTTGCCATGAGAAGGTCAACTCGTGGGTTTAAACCTGACCAGATTCCAGATGAAGCTCTGGAAAAAATCCTGGATGCTGGCTGCGTAGCTCCAGTGGGTATGGGCGCGTATAAATCTATGCATCTTGCTGTTGTTCAAGACGCTGCTCTAATCGAAAAAATCTCCGATACAGTTAAAAAAGCAAGAGGTCGCACTGAGGGACCTAGTATCTATTATGGTGCTCCGACGATTATCGTTATTTCTTCGGCGGAACTACCCCTAGCGGGAATAGAGCTTGCCAATGGTGCTTGCGTTGCTGATCATATCTGCCTTGCTGCAACGGATTTGGACATCGGAAACATCTATATCTGGGCAACTGGCGGAGCCATTGAAGCAGACCCCAGCCTAGCAACAGATATGAAAATCCCCGAAGGATATAAAGCAGTAGCAACTGTAGCCCTTGGTTATCCCCTAGAGCCCATCACCGAACCCAGACCCTTCGAGCGCAAAATAGAAATCAGCAGGGTGTAATCGAATGCACCGACCGTGTCATTGGATGCACTAACCGTGTCATCGGATGCACTAACGTGTCATCGGATGCACTAACCGTGTCATTCTGAACGAAGTGAAGAATCTTATTAGTAAAATACTGATCATAATAAAAACTCTCGAAAGAAGCTCTTTCGGGAGTTTTTTGTTTGATGGTATAAAGCTCAAGTAAGTATAAAAATATGTTCTTAAATTGATTTTTAGTTATTTATTATTAGAGAAATCAAAATAATAAATTCCTTCGCCAATGAGTGAAACATCAACCGATGTTCTTCCATATCTTATTAAATCGTTCATGGTTACTCGAGTTCCGCTTGGTACACCAATCCGATTTCGTAAATATTTACCAAGAATGCTTTTTGCAGGGAAAGAACTTATTTGTTTTGGATAGACTTTTCCACCCATTATATAAGACCCTTCCATTAGCCCTGTTATGCTAAAACCATCATCCCATATCATCTCGATTGCATCGTTGTGTCGTCTAGTTCTTCCTTTCTCAGTATTAGTTCTTGGTAAAGTTAGTTTTTCTGGAAAAAAAGTAGGAAAATTACGTATATGATTTGCTCTTATAGGTATACTCGCATCGTCTTGATTTACATGAGATCCTTGTGCCATACCCCAATTTAATCCGCTACCAGATTGGACTTCATCTTTTTTTGGATCGTATAATATCATTGTACATGATTTTGTGTCTGTGACAACAATAGTTTCTTCATTTGGTTTTGAGCTTGTTGTCTTAAGTGTTATCTGCTCACAGGGGATTGAATTATCCAGAATTGTATTTATATATTGATACAATGGCGAAAATGTATCTCGTGTTGTTTCTGCAAGTATTTCTCGAAAAGGTGTTGTTAAGCCATTTGTAGAAAAATTCGCTGAACCAATTAAAGCATGGATAATTTGGTTTTCTTTTTTCCACATATAACATTTCGAATGGATAGGTAATGTTGAGTATAGTATTTTTATATTACTAATGCTCTCTTGCAAACTTTTTAATGAATTATGTAGACTTTCAGAAATACCATCACTGCCATACATCCCGTATATTACTGTTGTATTCATCGGTAAACTCTCAAGTTTTGCTACAGGAGCAGGGCCGATATACCCTGATAATATAATAAACTCATTACTATCGAATATTTCATGTCTAGTAAAAATTATTTCTTCCAGATTCTCATAATATAGCAATATTTTTCTCCTAATAATTTATTTAATACTAATAAAGCTGCATTACTGCATCAGCTAGTTTTTTAGCAAATAATGGAGGTACGGCATTTCCGATTATTTTGTAATCTAGTGCAGTCCTAGATATGAATTCAAAATCATCAGGAAAAGTTTGCAACCTTGCAGCTTCCCTGACTGTGATGGTTCGTGCTTGCTCAGGGTCTGGATGTATATGACGAAGCCCGTCCTTGTAAAGATGCGCTGGGATTGTATTGCTAGGTTCGTTCCATCGTAGAACATAATACTTGTGTACATTGGATGTTCGACCGGTTTGGTCAGTATAAAGTTTCTTTAGTGCTTCTGACGATACATACTTCATCTGTCCACTTCGAATGTCTTCGGTGAGGAGCTTAAATATTCCGATTTCGCGTAGATTGTTGTATCGAGCAGTATGGTTGTTTACACTATTATCAGGAGGTAGTGTATGTGAGTATTGCTTACCGTTTATACGTATAGGACTATCTAATGGGAATAGCTTGGGTAAATCTGATATAGCATCAAAAACAGTGTTTATACTATCTACTTTGCCTTTTGGCAATAGATCATTATAAAAATGGTTAAGCGTTTTTTCTACATTACCGCTGAAATAATCTTTTCTCAATCCGAGTATTATCACACGTTTACGATTTTGTGGAACACCATACTCTGTAAAATCAATTACAGCATTATTTAAATCATCAAGTATAACATACCCAGCTTCAATAAAACCTGTTTTAATGCGATTTACAATTTTCTCGTTTCCGTTCCCTGGAGTAGCACTTAGCATACCGGGTACATTTTCAAAAATAAACGCTTTTGGAGCATAATGTTTAACAATAGCAATATAGTGTTCAAACAAATAATTTCTATAATCGTCTTTCATTCCATTTTCATCTCTTACACGTCCAGCAACAGAATATGCTTGGCAAGGAGGCCCGCCAATAATTAAATCAACATTACCACCATACTTTGATACAAGTGAATCTAGTCCGTCAGATTTGCCATATTCAATGTCATCCCAACCATTTATCAGTTCATTTGAGCGTTGAATATCGAAACGTAAAATTCTCTCTTTTGCATCACAATATCCCCATTTTGATACGAAACGATGGAGAAGCGTATCGAAAGGTGTTTTGTCCCATTCTACACATGCAATTGTGTTATAGTTACCATTTTGCTTAAATCCTTCTGTCAAGCCTCCGCAACCTGCGAATAAATCAACTGTGTTAATCAATTATAGAAACCTCCTCTTCATGTATAACAGAGCGAAGTGTTTTTCCAATGTAATAACCTAGCAAGGGAGGAACAGCATTTCCTACTTGTCGGTTCTGCTGAGTCCGTGTGCCATAAAAAATGAAATTATCAGGAAAGGATTGCAGACGAGCATTTTCGCGTATTGTTGGGACTCGGTTGTATTTATAATGGAAGTGATTCCTATGCCCTGTGTCGATTGTCTTTGAAGGTTTGTCGCTATGATATCTTGTCCATGCTTCATTAAAACTCCTGCTGTTACCAACCCCTTTTGGGAGGGATTTGTAATTGCCTCCTTCTGGTACTTGTGAAATAACATCGATTACAAATTGTTTATGCTGTGTGGCCACATGATTGTATAGCTCTTTGCATTCACCTCGCATTTGCTGTTGATAATTAGTCTCAGGGTCTGTTGAGTATTCATCTATTTCATTTCCATACCATCTTGGATTATTTACATCTGGTTCTCGGGCAGGCAAATCACTGATTGCTTGACTGCACGTTATATATTTGTCCGGTGTTAAGATCGGTTCAGGAAACATTGGTATACCAACATCCTCCCGCACTCCCATTATAAAAAGCCTTTTTCGCATTTGAGGGACACCGTAATCAGCAGCACACAAAACATTTGGTTCGACATAATAGTTTAGTGTCTGGAAACGGCGAACTACCTCACGTAGTATATCTCCTTTATATAGGGTTGCCATTCCTGGTACGTTTTCTACGAGGAAAGCTTTTGGATTATATCGTTTTACTGCTTCAATGACTGCTAGATACAATGTATTGCGTTCGTCGTCAAAATTCCTTGGTCCTGTTAAAGAGAAGCCTTGGCATGGAGGTCCAGCAATAATAACATCAATGATTTTACCATTTAAAACTTCATCAATCAATGTGAAAGCTTCAGGTGATGATAAATCTGTATTCAGTACTGATGCTTCTCCGTGGTTTTCTTTAAATGTTTTCAACGCAGCTGAGTCGTTGTCTACACCGAGGAGCAAGTTATACCCAGCTAACATGAATCCTTTCGACAAACCACCACATCCTGCAAATAGATCAATTGCGTTGAGCATTTTAACAGCCTCCTGCTTGTACTTCATCGTTTATGATATTTATATATTTTCGTCTGTGGTGTAGTAAGATAACTAATCAATAGGTATAAAACACAAATAGAGATTGACATTATACATAATGATAGTTGATACTTCGATATTAAACCATATATTCAATAATAATATTATTATAATTTATTTAATATAATAGAAACCTGTGATACGCATTTATCTGATGTATGTTTTTTGTGTATCGAAAATAAAAATAAAATTATTGTATTGTATATATTTACTCTGTTCAAATTTAAATTCTACACGAAAAAGGAGATATTTTGGATTGCTCATCAATAAATACTTTTCTATGTGTAAAGCTCAACAAATTGCGATTATTGATTCTAACTACCATGGTATATATAATTAGGTTATCATATTCAGGTAAATGAAAAATTATTATTTATGGTGAGTGTAAATGATTATTATTGGCAGACATGTTAATGGAATTATACTTAATGAGTTGGAATATTTATTGAGTGATGACAATAAACCAATGCTATTTGTGGACGAAGCAACAGCATCATCGTTTCTATATGAGCATGGATTAAATGATGAAGATATAGAATCGTTAGTTTTTCTATACATAGAAGAGGAGTAGGTAAATAATACGTTATTATTACATTTGTTTCTCGATTAATATCGCAATTTATTAATTTTATTGGGTGTACATTCGATATTTAAAATGATGCGATTTTCGTTCTAGCTCACGCTTGCACGATACTCGTACTTATTTGTATTTTTATAAGGAGCATCAATGATTATGCTTAAAATCGCTTTTTTCGACACGAAACCATATGATCAAAATTGGTTTGATAAAATTAACGATGTTCATACGATAACATATTATGAAAACAGGCTCAATTCCGCAACTGCAAGTTTGGCAAAAGGCAACGAGGTAGTTTGTGCATTTGTTAACGATGACATATCAGCTGAAACAATTGGTATACTCCAAAATCTCGGTGTTCGTCTCATAGCTCTTAGATGCGCAGGATACAACAATGTTGATATGAAAGCAGCTTTTGGAAAGATTCATGTAGTCCGAGTTCCCGCATACTCGCCTTATGCAGTGGCAGAACATGCCATGGCTCTTTTGCTTACACTCAATAGGAAACTCCACAGAGCATATAACCGTACCAGAGATTTTAACTTCAGCTTAGTTGGTTTAGGTGGTATAGATTTGTACGGCAAAACTGTTGGGATCATAGGTACAGGAAAAATCGGGAGGGTCTTCATCGATATTTGCCACGGCTTTGGTATGAATATTATCGCTTATGATCTCTACCCTGGGGAGGATTCGGATATAAAATATGTAGATTTAAACACATTGTTCAAAGAAAGCGATGTCATCTCCCTACATTGTCCATTAACCGATGAAACTAGACATTTGTTAGATGCAGTAGCTTTTTCTCATATGAAAAATGGTGTTATTATCATAAACACCTCTAGAGGAGCACTAATAGACACTGTAGCTTTACTAGAGGCTCTAAATAATGGCAAAATTGGAGGTGCAGGTCTTGACGTTTATGAGGAAGAATCAGATTTTTTCTATCAAGACTTGTCAGGAACGATAATCCACGATGATTTACTTGCTCTCCTTGTTTCCCGTCCCAATGTTCTTCTCACTTCCCACCAAGGTTTTTTGACAGAGGAAGCCTTATCAAATATCGCTGAAACAACGTTGGCAAATATTGATGAGTTCTTTAAAAACGATGCAATTATCAATGAGATTTGTTACCAATGCGATGCTGGTAAAGTTGAAGGCAACTGCAGTAAGAAAAGAACAGGACGTTGTTTCTAAACAAACGTATGCACTAATACCTATTGTCGAAAATTCTAGTGGTTTTCTTTTCGCTTCTGGGTAAATCGCCGATGGGGACTGCTTTTGCCACTGGAGTGAGACCTATTTTGTCTTTAAAATCCTCTTCAACAGTTCCCTCCAAAGTTCTTGCCGAATCACCATCAAGGGCAGTTTCAAAAAAGACAGTTAAAATATCTCTACCATCTAGATGATCTATCATAATTTGGTATTCGCTGCTCACTCCATCGATGGTTGCCAATAAAGAATCAACACTACTAGGATACAGGATAACACCCTTAACCTTAATCATGTCATCGCTGCGACCGAGAATGGCATCGATACGTGGGTATTCCAGACCGCATTCACATTTGCCAGCAATTGCTCTGGTTAAATCGTGTGTGCGATAACGGATAAGTGGAGCACCTTCCTTTTCCAAGGTGGTGATGACCAGCTCGCCAGTAACACCCTCAGGCACTAGCTCGCCAGTGTTGGGGTCGATGATTTCATAATAAAAGTAGTCTGTCCACATATGCATGGCACTTTGCAATTCGCAATTGATACCAATACCGGGACCATAGACTTCGGTAAGCCCATAGATGTCATACAGCTCCACGCCAAGTTCCCCGGCGATTCTGGCGCGCATTTTTTCGCCCCAACGCTCCGAGCCAATTACGCCCTTCTTAAGATAGAGTTGGTCACGCAGACCTCGCTTTTGAATTTCCTCAGCCAGGAGCAAAACATATGATGATGTACCTGTTATAACCGTGGTTTTCATATCAATCATCATGCTAATTTGCTTGTCAGTATTGCCCGGACCCATGGGAATCGCCATGGCTCCTAAAAGCTCGCTTCCTGCTTGAAAACCAATACCAGCAGTCCAAAGTCCATAACCAGGGGTGATTTGGATGCGGTCAAGATTCGTTATTCCCGCTGTTTCGTAGCAGCGTTTAAACATTACAGCCCAATCATGAACATCCTTGCTGGTATAGGGGATGATAACTGGAACTCCAGTGGTGCCTGAAGAAGAATGGATTCGCACAATTTTTTCATCGGGAACAGCTTGAAGCCCTAAAGGATATGCGTTTCTCAAATCGTCCTTGTCGGTGAAAGGCAATTTTTGGAAATCTTCCATTGTTTTTATGTCTTCCACATTAATATCCTTGAAGCGCGATTTGTAAAATTCGCCCTCCATTGCACGGGAAATAGCTTTTTTGATGTTACTTAAATTATCCATGATACAACTTCTTTCCAATTTCAAATGCTTCTATGTTTTCCTCGCGGTAGCGAGGCATTTCCGAAATAACGTCAAGTAGAGCTTTTTCATCAAATGGGAAGATACCGCTCTGGGTGGCGGCTCCCAAAAGAGCCACATTGAGCATCCTTGAATATTTTTCTTTTAGAGATTCTCCAGAAATTATTACACCACCAGGTATACTGGTCTCGATGTACTCCATCATATCTGCAGCACCGTCATATGTTATCAAGCTGCCCTTTTGTGATAAATAGGACAATTGGCGTACAGCTTCAGTGGGGTCAAAGCCAATGATGATGTCAGCTTTGCCTTTGGGAATTAAAGGGGAAAAGACTTGAGTTCCCATGCGAATATGGCTAACGACACTGCCGCCTCGTTGAGCCATGCCGATGGTTTCAGTGGTGCGAACCTCGAAGCCTTGATTCATCGCAGCGGCGGCTAATAGTTTCGAAGCTAGGACTATACCTTGTCCGCCGATGCCTGCTATTAAACAGTTGAAAATCATGTTTGCTATTCCCTGCCTTTCTAATTATAGCATGATGCACGGAGACTCGAAGATTATCACTCGAACGCCTTTAAGTGCCATTGCATCGGTGACGGCTTGCCTTGCTTCTCTCGCTTTGAAGGGGTCTACTCGGAATAGTTTTGTGATGTTCAAAGCTTCCACAACATTACCTATATCAATTTTTTCTGTGACATTTCCCATCATTGTTACACCAGTTCCAGGATGGGGCTGTCCACCAGTCATCGCAGTTGTGGAATTGTCAAGAATAACAACGATTATATCTGATTGGTTATACACAGCATTGACGATGCCGGTTATACCAGAGTGGAAAAAGGTGGAATCGCCGATGAATGCGAAGTGTACAGTATCAGGCTCGATGCGATGCAAACCTTGGGCAATGGTGATGCCTGCGCCCATGCATAGGCAAGTGTCCACCATACCTAGGGTATTGCCTAAAGTGTAGCAGCCAATATCTCCAGTATATACAGCGGAAATCCCCTGGGTTGCGTTTTTCACAGCGGAAAAGGATGCTCTATGGGGGCAGCCGATGCATAGGGAAGGAGCGCGTCCTGGTATTTCTGGAGGAGCTTTTGAATTAGGAGTTAGGAATGAGGAATTAGGAGTGTTTTTTAGGTTTCTGCTTTCGCCTATTTCCTCTTCAAAGAATTTGCAAATTGCTGCTTCTACGCTTTCTGGGGTGAACTCTCCTGCTATTGGGGTGTTTCTTGTGTTTTGTCCTTTGATTTTCACATTAAGGTTGTGTAAGCCACATAGTCTCACCAGGTCTTCTTCGATAACAGGATCTAATTCCTCGACCACTAAAACTTCATCTAAGCCAGTCAAAAATTCCAAGGCTAGTTTGTCGGGGAAGGGGAATGTTGTGACTTTTAGAAGTTTGTGATTTATATCAAGACTTTCAAGGGCTTCTAGAGTGTAGGAATAACTCACACCACCAACTGCTATGCCTTTTTTTCCAGAACCTGTGAGCAGGTTTTTATCATAATTGGAAAAATCCTCTCGCATTTTCAGTAAATCTTCTTGGATTTTTATATGGTTGTTATATGACAGCCTTGGGAATATTACCCATTTTTCATCTTTAATGAAACCTTCAGCCTGCTTCTTTGGTAAGTCATCGAGAATGTCTATTGAAGCGCAGCTGTGGCATACCCTTGTGGTGGGGCGAAATAGCACCGGTTGACCGTATTTTTCCGAATGCTCAAATGCATCGGCAATCATAGTATAAGCTTCCTCAGGGGTGGAAGGATCAAAGAGTGATAATTTTGCATATTTGGCAAAGTGGCGTGTGTCCTGCTCGGTTTGGGAAGATATGGGACCTGGGTCATCTGCAACAACGATGACCATGCCGCCTTTTACACCTATGTAATTGAGGCACATTAATGGGTCAGAGGATGCGTTCAAGCCAACCTGTTTCATGGTCACAAGAACCCTAGCTCCAGCATATGCAGCTCCCGCAGCCACTTCCAAAGCAGCCTTTTCATTGACAGACCACTCGACATAGACACTGCCATCATTATTCTTGGCAACTGTATCAAGTATCTCACTAGAGGGAGTACCAGGATACCCAGTAACCACAGAAACCCCAGCTCTTAAAGCACCAAAAGCGATAGCCTCGTTACCCATCAGAAGCTTTTTTGACATATGTATCACTACCTTTTTAATTAATGATTAACCCAACTATATATCCTGCTAGGGTCACTAACAAGACTATTGCGTCTCTTAGTCCGAACTTTGTGTTTCGGTAGCTAGATCGGGGTCCTGCGCCGAAGCCTCTTACTTCTAGGGATATTGCCATTTGTTCAGTTTTTTTCACCGAAGACGATAACAGAGGAATCGTCAAGGGGAGCATTTTTCCGAAACGTTTTATGGGTCCGCCTTTGTCCAATTCGCAGCCTCTGGCGGTTTGGGCTTGTATTATTTGTCCCATTTCGCTGGTTAGCATTGGTATAAATCTCAAAGTTGCTGTCACAGCAAAGGCATATTTATATGGTACTCGAAAATGCTTCACAACAGCTGTTGCCAAATCGTTTGCAGGTGTGAGCATTATCATTATGCAAATTGGCATCAAAGCACCTATTGTGCGAAACACCATGGTAAAACCTTGTATTAAACCCACATCGCTGATGGCTATAATACCATAGTTTATTAGAAAAATACCATCTCGATTGAAAAAAACAGTAAAAAACAGCAAAAGAGCGCAAATCAAAGTAAACATTTTAATGATTGCTTTGCCTTCTCGCACTATCCCGCTGGTGAAAAAAATGAGCAAATTGATTGATGCAATCGCTCCAAGAAACCAAATGTTTTGACAGATGAAACATAGGATTCCAAAGAGAATTGCCCATATTATTTTTGTTATAGGATGTAGTTTATGAAAAAACGAGTTTCCAGGTACATATTGAAGAACAGCCTTCAAAGGGTCCGACCTCCTGAGTGCGTGGGGTTATATTTTACCATTGTTTTTTACATTATCTTTTATAGCTTCAAAAAGCGTTTCTACGCTATATACACCTTCATAACCACCTAAGGTAATGGCGACATCAATCATCTGAGGTGGCTTTAGCCCAGTACGTTCAAGCTCTTCCTTTTGCCACAGCACATCAACTGTATTTCCGTCACCTATTACTTGACCATCATAAAGCATAATAGCTCGTTTAGTATAGTCAACCACCACTTCCATATCGTGGGACACCATGAGGACTGTGACACCCTGCCCATTGAGCTCGGTGACAATATCCATGATTTTTACACATTCACGATAATCTTGTCCAGTTGTTGGTTCGTCGAGGACAAGCACCTCTGGCTTGATGGCAAGCACTCCAGCAAGTGCAGTTCTCTGGCGTTCACCACGACTGAGGGAGAAGGGATGGGCTTGCATTTTACCCTCTATACCGAGTAGTTGTGCGGTTTTATAAGCGCGATCTTTAATTTCATCCTCTGGCAATCCGAGGTTTTTCATTCCAAATTCTATCTCTTCTTCAACAGTTTGGCAAAAAATTTGATGATCGGGATTTTGGAAGAGATAACCGATGTGTTTCGCCATTTCGCTGACACGGGTCTTTGATGTATCCATTCCTGCTACGACAACTCTGCCTTTGGTGGGTTTTGAGAGTCCATTTAATTGACGAAGAAGAGTAGTTTTACCAGAGCCGTTCTGCCCAATTAATGCCACCATTTCACCTTTGTCTATGGTTATATTTATACCTTTAAGTGTTAGGGGGTCACGAGGGGAGTATTGGTACTCCAAGTTTTCCACCAATATCATGGTCTCGTCACCTCTCTTACCATCGTTGCTGCTTCTTCAACAGTTCGGGGATATGTTCCGTTATATAGCCCCTCTTCTTCCAACATACGAGCTAGGCTGACGACTCGTGGGCAATTAATTCCCATTTCGATGAGTCGCCAGCTTTCTTTCAATGTGTCTATGGTGGACATATCCGTCATAATCTCGCCATCCACCATGGTTATCATCCGTTTACTGAAGTGGGATAGAAGCATGATTTTTTGCTCCACTATTATAATTGTCATATTATGATCTTGGTTCAGCTTTGCTAATGTTTCAAATATCATTTGACTGCCCATGGGGTCAAGCTCGCTGGTGGGTTCGTCCAGAACTAATATCTCTGGTCGCAGGGCAATGGCGGCTGCCACAACTACACGCTGTTTTTGTCCTCCTGATAAACCTGCTGTATCGCGCTTTCTCAAATGGGGGATACCGGAGAGCTCCAGCGCCTCTGTTATTCGCATATCAATTTCCCCGGCGGGAACATTGAAGTTTTCGAGACTAAATGCGATTTCATCTTCCACATATGATGTGACAATTTGTGCTTCCGGGTCTTGTAAAACGCTTCCCACATGTCGGCTCAATGCCACGCAACCACTGTTTACAGTGTCAAGCCCACAAACCGTCACGCTTCCATAAAAATCCCCTGTGTAATAATGGGGAACAATGCCGTTAATAGAAGACAGCAAAGTACTCTTCCCAGCCCCTGAAGGACCGATAATACCCACGAACTCACCCTTTTCAATGTGTAAATTAATCCCCTTGAGTGCAGGCTGTTCAGTATCGCCATATTGAAATGTATAGTCTTTTATGGAAATCATTGGAAAAAACCTTCTATCAATGAACAATTAACAATGAACAATGAACAATTAGCTGTTGTTCATTATTTATCGTCTATTGTTGATTGTCCATTGTTAATGTTAATATACTAGGAAGTTGCTAATATTTCATCGTTAATCTGTCATCGTTAATTGTTAATTGTTAATTGTTAATTGTTCAGTGTTCTTCCGTTTCATTATTGTTCCTAGAGCGGGGTAGAGGATGAAGACGGTTATGGAGTTGGCTGCTGCTGTGCCGATGATTATTGCGTTGAATACGCCCAGAGCCATGTTGTTGACTTCCATACCTGAAAGAAGGAGTATTTTCAGCATGAGAAAGAATGTATAGCCGCTGGCAAGGGTAGTTAGAAAAGTCATCACTGCTGGTATCAATGACATTTTGCCAAATTTTGTATTGATGGGTATGCGGATTAGCAGGAACATTACAACAGCTCCAATGGCTTCGCTGGCGATATTGGCATAGGGTGTTGCTCCGGGGAGGAACATACAGACGACTCCTGCGATGAGTCCGATTGCGAGAGCTTCGAAAAATCTGGGTCGCACCAGCAAAATTGCCAGGGCGTACATTGCAATGACCATGTTGGGTTTTAGCGGTGTGAATGAAAATATTGTGTTAGATACTGCTTTAAGGACAGCTCCAGCTGCGATGAGTACCGCTACGATTAATATTTCCGTAACGGTGATGCCTTGTTTCTTCTTGGTTTCCAGTTCTCTTTTTTGTGCTAGTTCTGACATGATAATGGGTCCACCTTTCGTTAATTAGTAAACAAAATACTCGCCCAATGACTATCTATTGTCAAGGACGAGTTGTGACCCGTGGTGCCACCTTGATTCGCAGAAATGATTCTGCCTCCGGCGGGATACTGATATATCCCTCAGCTTTCACGCAGCTGATACGTTGCGGAGTACTCGGATTATTAATCCTTTGACCGCACCCTCCGTGGACCATTATGATATCCTGCAATTCCGCAAGGCTCTCAGCTACTCCCTGCTCTCTGTGGGCGCATATAATATCTTTACTTCCACATCAACGGTTTGATGGACGAATATTCGGTTTTTGAAATCCTAGCACAAAGGGATGTGCTTTGTCAATACTTTTTTTGGCAAATGGAAAATATAGTTGTGACATCGGAGCGTGTTGCATAAATAGTGTTTTCGTTTTCATGAGCTAAGGAGCTACGAGCAAAGCCGCACAAAGGCTCATTTTCGCGGCTTGCGAACTCGCTTCGCTCAAACAGCGCAAGCCCTTTAGCTCAAATTTCGCCATGTGCGGCTAATGCTCTTCGCTATACGCTCATGAAAACGAAAACACTATTTATGCAACATAATAGATTTTGGGGACACATGATTAGTCATAAAAAAACGTCAGGGAAAGATTGCTCTTTCCCTGACTTTGGTTGCGGCATGCCTCGCCGCGAAAGTTTCCTCTTATTGGGATTCCTCCCGGAGAGGCATGTCACTAGGCTTACTAATTTTGACCCCCTCCTTTCGTGTTAAGATACTATTATTTTACCCCAAATGGCGAAGTATTGCAAGAAAAAATTTTCAAACTTTGCAAAATCTTTGTATTGTGATATGATGAGCAACAAAATGATGAAAAATCAAATTATGTGATATTGTACAGTTAATTATTTCAACGAAAGCGGGGATTTTTGTGGCAAAGACAATAGGAAAGACTATGCATTATTGGCATTGGGAAATTGGAAAAGTCGAAAGTTGGTTTACCCATATGTCTAAGCAAGGGCTTCATCTTGTTGAATTAAAAAATAATAAAGCTCGTTTTGAACATGGGGAAGAAAAACGATATAAATATCGTATGCTTTTTGGAGAAAAAGGATATGCAAACGCTCCACCAGAGCATTTTAAAGAATTTGAGGAATTGGGCTGGGAGTATGTATGCGAAAATAATGATACATACATATTCCGATCGCTCGAATCATTGGATTTACCCGAGATTCAAGACCCTCAGGAGTTAGCCAATGAGTTGAGCATTAGTAGAAAGAAACGGACTAAATGGGTATATCCTATGATTATAATCTATGCTTTCTATTTAATTTATAGATTTTTTATAAGAAAATACCCAATATTACGCTTAGTAGATTTTAGTGGAAATTCTGACTTAAGGTCATTATTTCTACTTATATATGTATGCTGTGTTGCATTTAAATCAGCAAAGGAACTAAAGCGACTGGAATTATCATTATCAACAGGAGTTCCAATTGACCATAATGAAAAATGGGAAATTCCAATTGTTCGTCGAAAACTGCGATATATAGGCTTATTTGTCATCGGATTAATATTGCTTTTTCTGCCACGCTTTCTAATATACCCTTATTCTATAGAAAATATTAACTATACATTGAATCTACCTTACGAAAGTATAGATTATCGAGTTATTCGACTAGCAGATATAGAAAATGATGAAAATTTGTTACGTAGAAATCTTGGAGTCGAAAAACGAGGAGTTGATTATGGAAATTACATTAGCACTAATTGGTCTCCATTTGCTCCGTTGGTAATTGACACATCGGAACATGGAGTAGTACCAAATAAAAAATGGGTATCCAGCGGACCTCATTCGCGTGCTGATATGGAATATCAACCAATTCTTGAGTATGTATTATATCAATTCAGGTTCTCATGGATGGCTGATGTAGCATTACGAGAATTGCTACTTTGGACAGAAAGCTACGATATTAAATATTTTTCCCAGGGAATAACCCTGAGTTACGCCCCCGAGAGAATCGCACCCTCTGAAGTATTCGACCATCCGCAATTCGACAGATTATTCATCAGAGAAGAAACAGTCGTTCCCGAAATGCATATAATTGCTACGAAAGGTAACTACATAGTCAGAATCAAATACATCGGCGAGCAGAGTTTGGAAATCGTACTGATTGAAATAGAGAAGCTGTTCGATAGATTGATGGCTTAGGATTGTAGTGTTTGGCGTATCCTCTATTTTGTTATAAAATTCGCTCTAAAATGTTTGTAAAATGCCTCTAAAATGTTATGAGCAGTGATATAGCTTAGGCTTATATTGTTACGCATAATAATGAAGCATTTACGAGAGTTAGTGACTTTTCCTTAACAAAGATATAAAAACGAATGATTTCCTTTGAAAAGAGATGTTCTTACATGAAAAAAACAATAATTTTAATGCTATGTTTGACAATATGCTTATCCTTGATTATAGGATGCAAGAAGGAAATCCAGGCTACTCCCTTTGATGCTGGGTATCCATACACAGAGGAAAACTTTCCTCGCATCGATGGCTCCACTGCAACAATTCCGCTTATTGAAGCTGTTACCTGCGCTCTTTTGGGAAAACCGCGATGGGAAGTTGATGTCAGTGTTAGCACAACAAGCGATGCTTATTTTGCCCTTGCCAGTGGAGAAGCAGACATTCTTTTCGTATATGATGGCGGTGAGAATACTCGCAGGCTGGTCAATGCTGATGAAATATTTGAAACTGTGCCCATTGGGAAAGATGCTTTGGTGTTTATCGTGAACAGAGACAACCCTATAGACAATCTAACAACAGAGCAAGTGCAGAAGATATTCACCGGGGAATACACCAACTGGAGCGAATTGGGTGGTAACGATGAGCAGATTAGAGCATATCAAAGGGAAGAAGGTTCTGGAAGTCAGACCCTGATGGACAAGCTAGTTATGCAAGGCTTAACCATGGGAGACCCTACTGACGTTGCGATTGTACGATTAATGCCTGAATTAGTGGAAGTGGTTGCTGATAATACTGAGAGACCAACGAGTATTGGATACAATGTCTATTTTTATGTTACAGAAATGCGAGGAAACGATTACATAAAAATATTGTCCATTGATGGTATTGAACCCTCCTACGATACAATTCAATCAGGCGAGTACCCCTTTGTCGGCGAGTTCTATTCTGTTATACGTAAGAATGAGCCCATTGACAGCCCTGCTCGTGCTCTTTTTGAGTGGATACAAAGCGATGAGGCACAAAATCTTATTGCCAGCGAAAACTATGTGGCGATTAGAAACAACCCAAGCGCGAGAACTCCATATGTACAAGGTAACTACTCGCCATATCCTCCTGGTGAAGAACCGATATATTTTCGTGGAGTAGATCCATATCGACTTTCAGCGAGAAATGATTATGGGCAGCTTTATTTCTATTTGGGGAAAACTCGCGATGAAGATTATAGGGTTCCCATCCGATTTTATGGACTCTGCACACAAGACGGTAAAGTCGTAACAGAACCGATTTATTCCATACCTCTAATTTTAAATGACAGTATGGGTAATCAGGCTTATGTATGCTATAGAAGTGATAAAGAACCTCAAATATTTACTTATGTTGATACTTATGGCGATGTAGAATATGAGCATAAATACGAGTTAAATCCTGTCTTATTATTTGCTACTGATGGTAGTTGGGTTATGGAGCTAGATAAAGTCCAACTTTTCGGTAGTCCGGAAGGTCCGAGTTATTCAGCAAAAAACAATGACTTTCTTCAAGCTTTTTTTGATGGCGAAATGATGATAGTAAACATAAAAGGGGAGATAATATCAACAACTTATGAAAATGGAAACGTTCGTGCTTATAATTACCAAAGATTTTCACCTTTAGAGCTACGAAGTTTCAATATCGCTTTAACAGGTGATAGGTTTCTTGTCGGCGATTATTTTAATGGTAGACGAATATCAGAACTATATAATGTCGATGGAAATTTGTTTGCCACAGGGATACAAGGGTATCCTTCGGGTATGGCTAGTACGTATTTTGTGACATATGAATCCATTTATACGAGTAATTTTGGTGCAAGTGTTTTTACATATACTCTTGATGGTGAATTGATTGCAAGAATGGATTCAAATGAGCATTTTGAAATCACCTTTGCTGTACTAAAGGGAGATTATACTTTGATATTTACTCCCGATAGAATGCTACTATGCGATAGCGAACTAAATATTATATATGATTATTATATAGGAAATGATGATGAATTATTCGATGATAGTCTGCGCTATACGATGGGATTAAACGTCCTGTATAGATCGGACACAAATAGCAATCTTCATCGAACATATTTAACAGACGGTACACTTTTAGTGAGCTGGTTTGATCCTGATATGGTATATCACTACACTGATACGAATTATTTTAGATAATGATTTGTAATTTCGTTGCCCTCGTGAGCAGTTATAATAATTTTTATAATATATTATGAAAGGAAAAAACATGAAAAAAATACATTTTACTTTACTCGCTTTGCTTTTCTGCTTCGTTATGCTGGTGGCATGTAAAAACGATTTGGATACATCGCCATCGCCATCGTCAATAGAAACGGAGCAAAGCACGCAGTCGCCATCACCAATAGAAACAGAGCAGGACACGCAGCCGCCTGATGTTTCACCAGTTGAGGAACCCACATCGACAATAGAAAATCCGCGATACCAATTTACCCAGGATAACTATCCCAGGATAGATGGCTCCACAGCAACGATTCCGCTTATTGAGGCTGTTGGCAGTGCTTTATTGGGAATTCCACGCTGGGAGATTGATGCCAATGTTAGCAAAACTAGCGGTGCTTATGTCGAGCTTGCCTTTAATAGGGCGGACATCTTACTGGTATATGATGGCGGAGAACAAACTCGGGAGCGAGTTAATGCCGATGAGCTTTTTGAGACTGTGCCAATAGGAAAAGACGCATTGGTGTTTATTGTCAACAAAGATAACCCGATAAATAATCTCACTACTGAGCAAGTAAGATTAATATTTTCGGGTTTTTATACCAACTGGAGCGAAGTAGGTGGTAGTAACGAGCCAATACGTGCTTACCAAAGGGGTATTGGTTCAGGTAGCCAGGCACTTATGGACAAATTGGTAATGCCAGGTCTGAATATGGGAGACCCGATAAAAATACCAACCATAGAGGACATGGGTGGATTAATAGCAGCGGTCGCAGACTTTTCAGGAAGTCCATCAGCCATTGGGTATAATGTCTATTTCTACGTGACGGAAATGCGAGGTAATGACTATATAAAAATTCTTTCCATCGATGATGTGATGCCCAGTTATGATACGATACTCTCTGGTGAATATCCCTTTGTCAGCGAATTTTATTCGGTTATTCGTAAAAGTGAGCCCGACGATAGCCCGGCTCGAGCATTGCATGAATGGCTGCAAACAGCGGAAGCCCAAAACCTGATAGCCAGTGAAAACTATGTGGCTCTTAGAGCAAATCCCAACGAAAGCACTCCCACTGTGATTGGCGATTTCTCTTTGTATCCTCCTGGAGAAGAGCCGGAGTACTTCCCTGGTATTGACCCTTATATATTCACAGCAAGAAGCGATTATGGACAGTTGTATTTTTATTTAGGTTTACATCGCATTGATGAATATTCATCACCGGAGTTTTATGGACTATGCAATGAAGAGGGAAAAATAATTACAGAACCCATATATACTGTACCATTACTGCTTACTGACAGTATGGGGAATCAATCATATTTATGCTATAGAAGCGACAAAGAACCGACAGTTCAAGTTGAAACTTGGGATACGTGGACATATGCGTATAGCTATTATCCTGTGTTGCTTTTCGCCACTGATGGTAGCTGGATCAAAGAATTTGATGGTGCCTCGCCTTGTACAGGTTTTCGTGGAGCCATCGATGCATACATCAACAATGATAGCTTGGCGGTCATGCTGAACGGCAAATGGGGTATGGTGAACATGATGGGCGAAACAGTTGCTCCCTTTGAGCTTGACAGCAAAGATGGGATATACAATCCGGAAGGACTAAGTGGCAATAATGACATTATCAATTACAGCCTTGCTGTTACTGGCGACAGGTATATAGCTTACATGATTCTTACCGATGATTATGGTTTAGAACACGTCAGTGGAACTGACTTGCTTGATAGGAGCGGAAATATAATAGCAAAAAATATTAAGGGTAGACCATATGGAATGCCCGGTGTGTATTTTGTGACTAGCGAATGGTTTGTGGATGAAGATAAAGGTAATTCAGTATATACTTATACCTTGGATGGAGATTTGATTGCTTCTTTGGAATCAACGGATGATATGTTTATCACCCATGCTGTTCCCCTGGGAGACTATGTGTGGATATTTACAGATAACAGAAATATTCTCTGTGATAGGGAGCTGAATATTCTAATTGAGTATCCGGAGTTTGATTACTATGGATATGGAGCAAATGTATTATACCTTTACGATTGGGATAGCCCATATTATCGCACATATCTCCCAGATGGTACGCGCCTCGTGACTTGGTACGATTCGGATTAAATATTTATTAGACGGAGAGTCAATTCAAGCTATTTTTACAGGGATTGATATGGCAATTAGGTAGTCTTCATCGTTTAGTACGCAAATTTCATTGAGAGGATACTCCTCATATGCCGGACCTGTGATGTCGTAGCCATTTTCATCAATAAACTCCAATAGACGCTCATATAAACTATGGGTGTTGCCATAACCGCCCCGCTTGTAACCAACGACATGCAAGCCGGGCGGGATTTTTTCATAACCTTCGGGACCATAAAAATAATACTTGTCGGGCCAAATCCATTCCCTTCGGCGAAGGCGTTCCTGGGAAAAGATTGCCCAAACTGGGTAGTTTAGATCTAAATCGGGGTATTTTTCGTGGCAGTCTTCGTAAAAATCATACAGTGCATCATAATCACTTCTTGTTCCACTGTAATCGTTTTGCTTTCCAAGTACAATGCTTCTCTCAGGCAGTTGTTGCAATGTGATTATCTCTTCATCGATATCGAGATGCGTTTCTATAATATCTTTGATTAGCTCCAATAGTTTCTTTGCATGGAGCAGTTTATCTATTTCCTCGTTGATGCGAGTGAGCTGATTTCCCAAGAGTTGCTTTGACAATTCTGGAGTTCTTATGTCCTTAAGTCGTTTGATTTCAACTAATGGCATCCCAAGAGTCTTGAATGTGCGAATTAGGTTCATCACCGCCAATTGTCCATGGGAATAGTATCTGTAGTTATTCTCCCCTCGAGTAACAGGAGTTAATAGTTTGATTTTGTCATAATGGAGCAAAGTATCCCTAGTAGTCCGAGCATACTTTGCAAAATCGTGTATAGAAAAAATATCTTTTCGAGTCATAATGTACTCATCCTTTGTTTAATTAGTGGTTTAAATCTCGTATCTTCTGCAGTGCGAGGCTTCCGTAGGGCGCGGCATCCCTGACGCGCCGCAAGCACCCACCGCACCATGTGCAACGCGCCAAACTATATAATGTGAAAAAAACTTAAAAAACTTTGAAAAAACCTATTGACCCTGGTGTTGCACCATAGCTTATACTCCCGATAGTAGTCATCTACTACATATTATTTTAGACTTCCGGAAAGGAGCAAAAAGACATGAACGAATCAAAAACTTTGAAACTTTATGGTATGCCATGGCAGGTGTTTTTCCTTTTTTCGGCAATTGTTGTTGCCGCTGTGTATATGGGAAAACTCCCTGCTGGAATGATTGGAGCATTTCCCATCATGATTATCATTGGAGTTATCTTAGGTGAATTTGGTGACAGAGTCCCCATTCTCAATAGCTATTTAGGTGGCGGTGCGATTGTTACCATTTTCGGGACAGCAGCTCTGGTTTACTTCAATGTGCTACCCGAAAAGACTATCACCATCATCGATTCTTTCTTTGATGCAGGCGGCTTTTTAAATTTTTACATCGCTGCCCTCATCACAGGTTCAATACTGGGTATGAATCGTAAACTATTGGTCAAAGCAGCTGTGCGTTATTTACCAGCAATCATTGGAGGCGTGGTTTGCGCACTGGGTTTCGTGTGGATAGCGGGAACGCTTTCTGGTTACGGCGGACTCAAAGCAATGCTATACATCGGTATTCCCATAATGGGAGGTGGCATGGGAGCAGGAGCAGTACCGCTTTCCCAAATTTTTGGAGATTCAATGCAAGTGGAATCAGGTGGTATCTTGTCGGTTATGATACCGGCAGTTGCCTTGGGAAATGCTTTGTCTGTGGTAGCTGGTGGCTTGTTGAGCCGCTTGGGTAAAGTTCGTCCTAGCATTTCAGGTGATGGCCAACTTATGGTACTGTCTGGAAATGACAAAGAAGCCATGGAAATTACCGAGGAAGTACAAACAAAGCGTGACAATATCAACCTTGATAAGCTCGCTGTGGGATTGATTATAGCATGTTCATTTTATGCCTTAGGCATGATTATTGGCAGATTCATTCCAAGCATTCATGGATACGCATGGATGATTATGTCTGTCGCAGTGGTGAAAATTCTTGGGATTCTACCAGAGGATTTTGAAGTATGCTGTTATCAATGGTATCAGTTCGTCATGAAAAACCTCACTGGAGTGCTTTTGGTGGGAATAGGTGTATCATATACAAACCTAGGACAAATTATCGCAGCATTTACACCGACTTACTTGCTACTATGCTTTGTGGTTGTTCTTGGAGCCATCATTGGTTCGGGACTTATTGGGAGGCTTGTGGGATTTTATCCTGTGGAGTCATCCATCACTGCTGGACTTTGTATGTCCAACATGGGAGGAACTGGCGATGTGGCTGTGCTTTCTGCAGCAAATCGCATGGAGCTTATGCCCTTTGCACAAATCTCGTCAAGAATAGGTGGAGCTTTTATGCTTCTGCTGGCGAGCTTTATACTTAATATATTGTAATGAATAGGAGAAAATAATAATGGATACGGGACACAAAGCATTGGAAATGCATTATCAATGGAAAGGTAAACTGGAAATAACACCTAAAGTACCAGTTTCAACTAATGAAGACTTAGCATTGGCATACACTCCTGGAGTGGCGCAGCCTTGCTTGGAGATACAAAAGGATATAAACAAAAGCTTTGAACTGACCGGTCGCTGGAATACGGTGGCTGTTGTAACAGACGGAACAGCAGTGCTGGGACTGGGAGACATTGGACCTGAAGCAGGAATGCCTGTTATGGAGGGCAAAAGTGTACTCTTTAAAGCCTTTGGCGATGTGGATGCTATCCCCCTTTGCATACGAAGCAAGGATGTAGATGATATAGTCAAGACTGTGAGTCTTTTACAAGGAAGTTTTGGTGGAATCAACCTGGAGGATATATCATCTCCTCGTTGTTATGAGATAGAGCGCAAATTGAAAGAAGTGTGTGATATTCCGATTTTTCACGATGATCAACATGGAACAGCGGTGGTCACTTTAGCGGCACTCATTAATGCCTTGAAGCTTACTGGTAAAAAGCTTGAAGAAATATACATGGTGGTCTGCGGTGCAGGTGCTGCTGGGATTGCAACAACGCAACTGCTCATTGCCATGGGGCTGAAAAATGTCGTATTATGCGATAGAAAAGGTGCTATTTATGTGGGTAGGGAAGACCTTGATCCAGAAAAGGCTAGAATCGCAGCGATTACCAATGGCGCTATGAAAAAAGGTACACTAGAAGAAATGATGGTTGGAGCGGATGTTTTCATCGGTCTATCCTCCCCAGGCATTTTAACGATAGAAATGGTGTCCGCAATGGCAAAGGATGCAATCGTTTTCGCTTGTGCAAATCCATTGCCGGAAATATTCCCCCACGGTGCTAAAGCTGGCGGTGCTGCTGTGATAGCCACGGGTCGTAGCGACTTCCCCAACCAAGTGAACAATGTCCTCGCTTTCCCTGGCATCTTCCGTGGTGCTCTGGATGTGAGAGCAAGCGATATAAACGATGATATGAAAATCGCTGCAGCATATGCCATTGCTGGTTTAGTTTCCGATGAGGAGCTGCGTGATGATTACATTATTCCCCAGCCCTTCGACCCCAGAGTTAAGGAAGCTGTGGCAAAAGCCGTAGCAGATGCAGCAAGAAAAAGCGGAGTAGCTAGGATATAGCTATAGGCTAAATATAACAAAAAATAGCGGTGCTTCTGTGTGGTTCGATAAACCCATGGGAGTATCGCTTTTTTGTGCTATAATTGAAAGAGGATTTTTCACCATATGGATTCCATGTTGCAATGTTGATACACATTTTTGATAAATTCTTGATGATAAAAAATAATACCGAGCTAGAAAAGAGTATTTTTGAGAACTATATCAATTAAGGAAAGGAAACTGTTATATGAATAAGCTTATTAAATATTGTACTGCGCTGTTTTTAGTATTGCTAGTTTTATTATCAGCCTGTGATAAAAGTGCCAATAAAGACATAAAAGAAAACGATTCCGACGATGTACTCGATGATGAAATATCTACCCAAATAGATGAAGCAATGGAATCTCCCGATGAATCTGATGATACTGTCCAAATGATGATAAGTGATGATTTTGATATTCAAGGGGGAAATGAATGGATTACATCGACTTGTGTACCGAATTTATCCATAAGCCTTGAAGAAGCACACAAGCTTTATGCAGATTTTATTATGGATACACTCGAAAACAACCCAGATAAAAATTATGATATGAGCAGTACAGCCTTTTTATATATCTGCGATGACGAGATACCTGTATTGCTCATAGGTGCAGTTAATGAGTATCCTAGGAGATATTCACTTTCCATCGCCTCAAGCGCAGGGCTTCACACTATAGAAGCTGCATATATCCGCTATGTTGAAAATGGTAATTTGATTTATGATACGGGAAGATGGGACTCAAGAAATAACGATATCGTATATTCAGTTGAAAATGGCGAATTTGTCGTATTGCACAGTGGTAAGTATGTAGAAAATGATGAAGGCGACTGGCCCAATAACTACACATGGTATTGGAATGACCATGAAGTACCCTATGCTGAATATTCGAAAAGACGTGATGATCTTGATGCTGTTATAAATTCGTATGTACCATATTACGAACATAGTGCGACATCAGCACTCAGGTTTTTATTTGGCGAACCAGCACTGACAGTGGCTGAAGAAAGAGCCATGAAGCTGGCAAAGCAATGGCTGGAAGATAATGGGATTTATTATTATGTTGAATGTATCAATATGCTAGTGGGTATAAAAACTATCAATAATGAAGAATATTACCATTTCGGTTGCAATGATATTGGCCATTATTATATTGGAGTATTAGTACACACAAAGACCGATGAACTGCTCTATAGACACCAAGGGGATGGGCCTGCGAGTGCTTTACTTGTCCAGCCAATTTATGATTATTTTTTCGATGATGGGAGCAAGGCAAAGGAAACAGCCTTTGATTATGCTGTTTTGAATACACCTGACTATATTAGCTTTTACATTGAATGGGATGATGGTTCATATTTGCATTTTTCCAGAGGTTATTATGAAAGCAGCTGGATTATAATCGATGATGAATACCGTGGGTATATAGAAGAATTGGAGTTTTCCTACGTTAATGAAGCTTTGACCTTTACTTTTAATTCTGATCCTGAGCTTTACTATCTCCACAATGGAGGTCATGGAACAAAGGGTGAAACGGATTTCACTTGGTACTACTACATATTCAATAAACGCGGAATGTGGTAACATGAACGCGGGGACGGTTCTTTTGTTCAGAAAGTTCGTTAAACGCGGGGACGGTTCTTTTGTTCAGAAAGTTCGTTATCTCTTAAATAATAATGAAAATAGTGAACGCGGGGACGGTTCTTTTGTTCAGAAATTTCGTTATCTCTTAAATAATAGTGAAAAAAGCAAAGACCCTGCGGTACGTTAGATACGTTAACCGCAGGGTCTTTCTTTTGGTCGGAGTGCTCGGAGTCGAACCGAGGGCCTCTTGAACCCCATTCAAGCACGCTACCATCTGCGCCACACCCCGATGCTTCGTATTCTAACATAATGATTTTTGCTTTTCAAGCATTTTTAGTATTTTTATTAGCTGTCTCTGCGTCCACACATAAACTATATTATTCAATACAGTTTTTGCTTGCATGGAGGGCTTAACCGTGCTACAATCCATGTGAGCTTTAAAATAACAGAAAAAATAGGAGGGACTAAGCATGACACCGAAAGAAAACTGGCTAATGATGATGCGCGGCGAAATACCGGAATTTGTACCGTCGGGCGGTTACATTCCCCATGCAAGGAGAATTAACGAAGACTTGCTGACCCCAGCTTCTGCTCCAGATGGACCGATAGTGACAACCTTAGGAGTGACCTATATTGGCTCAGAGGATAATAACTGGGGAGCCATGCCAGAACCAGGAAACATTGTGCTACATGATATTACCCAATGGCGTGATGTGGTAAAAATCGCAGACATCTCAGACATCAACTGGGAAATGAAGTACAAACCCCAAGTGGACGAAATCGATCGTAACGAATTTACTGTCGGCGTTGGTGGGGGAGACTACTTTTTGACCCTGGTGAGCCTGATGGGCTTCAACGGAGCTCTACTTGCCATGATTGAAGAACCAGAGGAAGTGAAAGCATTATTAACGCATATATCTGAGTTTTATACCACCATACTTAAGCATCAATTCTATTGGACAAAGCCTGACGTAATGGGTATTATGGATGATGATGCTTCAGAAAAAGCACCTTTCTTCTCATTGGAAATTTACAGAGACATCTTCAAACCCTTCCATAAACTCCATTGTGATATTGCTCTGGAAAATGGAGCTGTCATTGACCGCCACGACTGCGGAAAGTCAGAGTCATTCATCGATGACTGGCTCGATATCGGCATTAGAGGATGGAACTCTGTTCAAATCATGAACGATTGCGTTGCCATAAAACAAAAGTATGTGGGACGACTTGCTTTGGCTGGTATGTGGAACATGATGGCTACAGCAAAACCAGAGTTTGATGACCCGCAATATTTGAAAGACAAGCTAGTGGAATATGTGGATACATATGCTCCCGGCGGCGGTTTTTCCTTCGGTGCCGGCATCAGCGGTCCCATGGGCGATCCAAAAACCCAAGAAAAAAGAGATTTGGTAAAAGAATTCTATTTCGACTATGTGAAAGATTGGTACAAAAACCACTAATTAGCGTTTAATAAATGAAAAAACGGTTCTTGTTTCTTACTTTTTGTAAGACACAAGAACCGTTTTATTTTGTATGGTGTAAGGATGTAGGTGCGGTAGGAATCTATGATACAATCGTTGTGCAGGTATCATTGCTGCGGGACGGGTTGCGAACTAAAGACTCAACCTAGCTTTCAAGAAGCGAGGATAGTACAAAAATGAACAAAAGAACCGTCCCCGCGTTCAAAAATGAACAAAAGAACCGTCCCCGCGTTCAATCGTTCACCCGTCCCTGCGTTCACCTGAAATATGATTTGGCTGATATGCAATCTTTTTGGATTTGTGCTCTTAGTTCATCGGTATGGGAAAATTTTATTTCTTTGCGGATATATTTATGAAATTCGATGCGAACTTTGCGTCCGTATAGGTTGCCGTCAAAATCTAATATATGGGTTTCTGCTGTAACTTGCTGGGTACTGTTATCCACTGTGGGTCTCACACCTATGTTGCTCACACCAAGATGGTTACTTCCATCTTCTAAATAGACTTTTGTGGCATATACGCCAAATGCGGGAACCAATACATCATCTTCAAAGAGCATGTTTATAGTAGGACTGCCAAGAGTTCTCCCTAAACGATAACCATATCGAACAACATTGGTTAAAACATGGGGGTGTCCTAAAAACTCGTTGGCTCTCTCTATATCTCCTGACGCTATCAGCTCTCGAATAAAAGTTGAGCTACAGGTGATGCCATCGAGCTTGACCTCTGGGATAATATCGCAGCCTATGCCCATTTCACGGCATTTTTCCATTAACAATGAGCTATTACCTGCTCCGCCTCGCCCGAATTTGAAATCGTGACCAGCCACAAGATGCCCTGCGGAAAATTCCGATGATAGATGATCAATAAATTCATACCAAGGCATATTTGCTGTGTTGCTGTCGAAATGGAGAAAAATAATGTCATCAATATGAAACAAGCGATTAATAAGTCCCACTCGGTCTTCCAGGGAGGTAATAAGTGGAGTTGTTTCTCCCCTTACTAGTGTTTGGGGATGGGTGTCGAAGGTGACAACTGAAGGAGTCAATCCTGTATCAATGGCAATATTCAGGACTTTTGATATGAGTGCGCTATGTCCAATATGGATACCGTCAAAAAAACCAAGAGCAATTGCCCGCTTGTTCTCGTTCATATTATTTCTCGCCTTTGTTATGAATTTACTTCAAAAAAGCTTTTAATTGTTTTCATTTTGCCTTTATTCAATTCTCCCAGTAAGAGGAACTCATTATCGGGTCCATAGAACCTGTATATTCCATCCATGTAATTTGGTAGATTATATGCCGCACCGTTTTTGCATCGCTTTGTGTCCATTTCATCAAGCATTAGTGAAGGATGTTGCTGGAAAAGCGAATCGATGGGGAGCAATAAATCCTCTATGCTCCCATTATCTGATGCAGCTAGCACATCATCTAATTTATGAGAAGATTCTATGGAGAAGGCACCTGCTCTTGTTCTGCGTAGGGAGGATAATACTCCGCCACAACCCAGAGCTGCGCCCATGTCATGACATAATGTGCGAATATATGTGCCTTTTGAGCATTCCACATGGAAATAATAATCTCCATCAATGCAGTTTATATATTCAATGCTAAATATCTCGATGTCCCTAGCCGGACGCGAAACTTCCTCACCGCGGCGAGCCAATTCGTATAGCTTTTTGCCATCCACTTTAATGGCAGAATACATGGGGGGTATTTGTTTATGCACTCCTAAAAAATCATGAAATACCTTTTTGATGTCTGTAGCAGTTATATCAGCGGCATTTACCGAAGTTTCTGTGGATGACAAAATTTGTCCTGTTATGTCTTGGGTGTCTGTGATAATGCCGAGCCTGAGCCCAGCCGTGTACACTTTGTTAGCATTTTCAATAAATTGGGCTGCACGAGTTGCGCGACCAATGAAAACAGGCAGTACGCCCGTTGCCATCGGATCTAGCGTACCGCCATGGCCTATACGTTTAATTTTCAAGGTGGAACGCAGCTTCGCCACCACATCGTGGGAAGTCCAGCCAGTGGGTTTATCTATGATAATAATTCCGTTCATGGAAAGTATTCACCCAAAACTTCTAAAAGAGCTTTTTTAGCCTCATCAATGGGTTTTGCTATTGTGCAACCAGCGGCGGCAGCATGTCCTCCACCTCCGAAACGAGCGCAGACATCGGCAGAGTTGATTTGCTCTGTACTCCGTAGAGATATTCTACATTCTTCTCCAACAATGGATTCACGAATTGTGATACCAACGACGACATCTTCGATGGAACCAGGTATTGCTGCTATGCCATCTGTATCATCGTCTGTGGCTGCAGATTCTTCCAGCATTTGCTGACTAATAGTTGAAATTGCTACATTCCCATCAAAATGGAATTCCAAGCCAGAATAAATCATACCTTCCAGCATAATGCGGCTTTTTGTGAATGTTCTAAACAGAGTCTTATTCAATTCATTGTGCATAGCACCGGCTTCGATTAGATATGCTGCTATGCGTAAGCTGTCCGCTGTCGTATTCGTATAAGCAAAGCAGCCGGTATCAGTTGAAATGGCAATATATAGGTTATTTGCAACCTTTTCACCCACTGAAGCGTTTAAATTGATGAGCAGTTCATAAATCATCTCACCACAGGCTGCACGCTGGGGCTCTAGCCATGTATGCTCACTAAAAAATGTATTTGTTGGATGGTGGTCGATGGACAAAGCGATGCTCTCTTTATATACATCGCCATTTACAGGAAAAAGCTCTGTGGTGGCAGTATCCACACTTATTATGTGTTTTGGTACATAATCCTCAGCTGCCCAATACTCCGATAAAAATGGCTCATATCGTGGCGTTATTTCAGTGTTATATAGTATATATGCATTTTTCCCAAAATCTCGCAATCCCTGCACCAGACCACCAGCAGAGCCAATGGTATCACCATCAGGCTTCCGATGGGTAAGAACCAAAAAATCATCCCGTTGCCGAAACCAATCAGCGACATCTTCCAAATTTATACCTACAAAATCGTTCATATAAAGCACCCAAGTTTTATAATGAACAATTAACAATTAACAATGAACAATTATTTGTCGTTCGTCGATATTCATTCATTGTCAGTTATACATTGTTCGTTGTATATTGCTTATTGTTCATTGTTCATTGTTCATTCTTCATCATCTTCAGGGATGTCTAGGTTGGCTAGAATTGTGTTTATTCGAGAGCCGCGTTCTATGGAGTCGTCTAGGATGAATACTAGTTCTGGGGTGTTGCGTAGTTTTAGAGCGCGACCTAGTTCGCTGCGTAGGTAGCCAGTTGCGGATTTGAGACCTTTTTGCATTTCCTTTTCCGAGCTAATGCCAAAGGCACTGAGATAAACCTTCGCTTGCTTTAAATCGCTTGTTGTCTCAACTTCGGTAACACTTACCATAGCCTGGGCAATCCTGGGGTCTCTTATTTTGCGAAAGAGAGCACCCAATTCCCGGGCGATATCTTCATTGACCCGCTGTAATCTGTTGTTTGACATAATGCTCCTATACCACTGGTATTTGCTCCATTGCGAAGCATTCTATTATATCGCCCTCTTTGATGTCGTTGTACTTTTCAAGGGCAATTCCACATTCGAAGTTTGTAGCCACTTCTCTCACATCGTCTTTGAATCGGCGAAGGGAAGCTAAAGCACCTTCATGGACGACGATTCCATCTCTCACCAAGCGAACTGAGCTGTTTCTGATAATTCTACCGTTTAACACATAACTTCCACATATGGTGCCGACAGCAGATGATTTAAACAGCTCTCGCACTTCAGCTTGTCCATAAACGACTTCTTGATATTTTGGTGCGAGCATACCCTTTATGGCAGACTCGATTTCGTTAATACAATCGTAAATAACACGATACATCCGCATATCTACATTGTTTCTAGCAGCACTGTCTCGGGCGGAGTTATCGGGACGCACGTTGAATCCAACGATAATCGCGCTGCTGGTGGATGCAAGCATGACATCGGATTCGTTTATCGCACCCACGCCTGAATGTATAACTCTAACGCGCACTTCATCGTTGGATAGTTTTTCCACCGAACTTTTAATAGCTTCTATACTTCCTTGCACATCTGCTTTGACGATTATATTTAAATCCTTTAGCTCGCCTTGTTTGATTTTATCAAATAGGTCTTCCAGGGAGACTTTAACGATGGAAGGTGAAAAAGCACCTTTCCTTTCATCTTTACGCTGGGCAGCAAGCTCCCTTGCCATGCGTTCATCGGTGACAACATTAAATAAATCACCGGCATCGGGAACTTCGGACATACCTGCGATTTCCACAGGTACAGAAGGTCCGGCAGAGGTGATGCGCTCGCCGTGTTCTGTCATCATAACTCTCACATTTCCCACTGCAGTGCCAGCGATAATTGTATCTCCTTGATTCAAGGTACCGTTTTGTACTAGAACGGTCATAATGGGACCGCGACCTTTATCAAGTCGTGCTTCTATTACAGTACCCTTCGCCAAACGGTCTGGATTTGCTTTTAATTCTGACATTTCGGCTGTTAGCAAAACCATTTCCAACAAATGGTCGATGCCTTCACCAGTTTTCGCCGAAATGGGGCAAACAATTGTATCGCCACCCCATTCTTCGGTTATGAGGTCGTATTCAGTCAATTGCTGTTTTATTTTTTCCACATTGGCACCTTCCACATCGATTTTGTTGATGGCGACAATGATTGGTGTTTGTGCTGCTCTGGCGTGGTTTATCGATTCAACGGTCTGGGGCATAATTCCATCATCTGCAGCGATAATAAGAATTGCTATGTCTGTGACTTTAGCACCTCTAGCTCGCATGGACGTGAATGCCTCATGACCTGGGGTGTCGAGGAATGTTATCGGGTTATCACCAATGTATGTTTGGTAAGCACCAATATGCTGGGTGATGCCACCAGCCTCTCCTGCGGCAACGCTCTCTTCCCGAATCCTGTCTAGGAGAGAAGTCTTTCCATGGTCAACATGACCCATGACCACAACCACCGGAGCACGAGGCTTCAACAAATCTGTGCTGTCTTCGCTGTCATCGATTAGTCGTTCTTCTATGGTAACTACCACTTCTTTTTCGACTTTACATCCCATGTCAATGGCAACAAGGGCAGCTGTATCATGGTCTATAATGTCTGAAAGGGAAGCCATTACGCCAAGCTTAACCAGCTGGCGAACAACCTCGGCTCCAGTTTTTTTCATTCGAGTAGCCAGCTCGCCAACGCCAATTTCTTCAGGGATTTTAACAGTCAATGGTGCCTTTTTCGCAACTTCCAATTGGAGACGGTTCATTCTATCCCGCTCTTCTTGCCGTTGCTTAGCTCCAGATGCCATGGTCTGTTGACGCTGCTGTTGATTTCTACGGGTAATACGTTCTTTACCCCGGCTCATATTTTCCGCTCGCTCGGGAACTAGGCTATCTAGCCTCTCATCGTATTTATCAATGTTTATAGTTGCTCCAGATGTGTCTATAACTCGTTTTTGCGGTGCTTGGCGCGGGGTATATGGTTTGTCTGCTTGTTGGGTAGCTTGAGTAGTTGCTGAAGCGGCTGCTGGCTGGGCTGTTGCTGCAGCTGCTGCGGCTGCTGCGGCTGCTGGGCTAGCACTGGGAGCGGGGGCATCTCCTGTTGGCGTACTAACGCTTGCTGCAGGAGACTCAGTTTCAGCGGCAGGATCTGCAGTGGCAGCGGCTGGAGTTTTAGCTGCTGCTGCACCTTTGCTTGACGCTGTTTTGGCTGTTTCTTTTTTATCAGCTGCCTTTTCTTTCTCAGGAAGATTAGCTGGTGGAGATTCCACAGCATAGATTTCCTCAATGCTTTCGATTTGATTATTACTAGTCAAGTACTCGAAAATTAAATCAAGCTCACGCACCGTAAGGACTTGCATATGGTTCTTTGGTGCTGTGGCGTATTTCGTTAGGATCTCTGTGATTTGCTTTGTGGGTATTTTAAAATCCTTTGCAACTTCGTGGACCCTATATTTGAACATTGTACTCATTGCATTGTCCTCCTTATATCGGTTGTGCTTGTTCTTTTTCTACGTTTGTATGCCTGTTCTCGAAGAGTAAGGGTTTCCGCTATTTGAAAATACTCTCCAGGATTGTCCGCTGCCAAACCGTTTGCGAATTTCGTTGCGAGTCCAAGGTCTAAAATGGCAACTGTGCTGGGAGAGCCGCGACCGGAGACAGTTCCTATTTGGAAACTTGTGTAAGGAACCTGGACATATAATGTTTTTCCGTTATCTGCGCTTTTTCGTGCCTGTCGCAAGGCGCTTTCGGATGCATCGCTGGCAGAAATTATTATATGTGCTTTCTTGGCTTTTCCAGCTGCTGCACAGTCGCTTCCGCCAATGGCAAGCAGTCCTGCCTTTTTCGACAGACCAAGTATCTGCAGATTTCGATCCATAAGTATCCTCCGGTTATATATTGGTTTATAATAAAAGTTTGTAAAATGTGGAAATTAGTTTATTATTAATCCATTTTATGACTCTTTTGCTTCCACTTGCATTTCTTTACTTTGATTTGACAATTCTTCCATGACGCTATCTGGTATATCAACGCCGAAAGCCCTGGATAAAGCTTTTGATTTAATGGCTTTTTTTAGGCATTGTTCGTCGGGACACAAGTAAGCTCCACGTCCAGGTTTTTTCCCCACGAAATCAAGGGAGACCTCTCCTTGGGGAGACCTAACGGCACGTATCAAATCACGTTTTTGTTTCATTTCACGGCAGCCAAGGCATTGCCGCATCGGTATCTTCTTAGGCATAAGCACCTCTGTATGGTATTTCTGTACCTAATCCCAAAATTACAATCAGTCAGCTTGGGATTCGGGTTTTATATCTATTTTAAAGCCTGTCAATCTTGCTGCAAGGCGGACGTTTTGACCTTCTTTGCCAATGGCGAGGGACAATTGATTGTCCGGAACCACGACGCGACAGGATTTTCCATCTTCCAACACTGTAACGGAGATAACCTCGGAAGGAGCAAGGGCAGAGGCTATATATTCGGTGGGGTCATCGCTGAATCTAACGATATCAATCTTTTCTCCACCTAATTCGTCAACAATCGTATTTACTCTCCCACCTTTGGGACCAACGCAGGCGCCTATGGGCTCCACATCTGGGTCGTTGGAATATACGGCTATTTTAGAGCGGTTACCAGCTTCCCTGGCTATGCTTCGTATTTCAACAGTACCGTCGAATATCTCAGGAACCTCCAGCTCGAAAAGTCTTTTCACTAGCCCAGGATGGGTTCTTGATATAAGGATCTGAGGACCTCGAGAGGATTTTCGGACTTCTATCACATAAACCTTGATTCTATCGCCGTCTCTTAAATATTCATTTGGTATTCGTTCTCCTGCGGAAAGCATGGCTTCTGTGAGCTCTGAACCAGCCCCGCTGCTTATTTGAATCGAAACGCCTCCGGTTCTCGGGTCGACTCTGGTAACGACACCGGTGAGTATTTCGTGTTCTTTTGATGTAAATTCGTCGAAGACAAGGTTGCGTTCGGCTTCGCGAATACCTTGGATAATGACCTGTTTTGCGGCTTGGGCAGCGATGCGTCCGAATCGTCCGGTATCAACAGGCTCGTTAATGAAGTCGCCTTCCACAGCACCGGGCATATATGCTTGGGCTTCTTCGACGGAATATTGGGTATGGGGGTTTTCAACTGTTTCCACGACTGTCCTTTGAATGTACATATCAACGGTTTGCTCCACCGGGTCCAGCACTACCCTTGCACATTCTGCTGAAAACTGGTAATTTTTCTTCAAAGCAGCTAAAAGTGCCTGTTCGATTTTTTCAATCATATAGGACTGGGGAATACCCTTTTCCCTCTCAATATCAGTAATAGCCGTGAAAAACTCCGCGTTCATGAATAAATCCTCCGATTTTAGTAATTAACAATTAACAATGAACAATTATTCGTTGTTCATCGAAATCCTAAGCCATACTCCGGCTATTTCGGATTTTTTGAAATGGTGATGGATGCCTGCTTCGTCAAGTTCTATGTCTCCATCTTTATAGCTGAGCAGGTTTCCAAAAAATGCTTTTTGACCATTTTTGCTTTGATAAAGACTAATTTCCACATATCTCCCGATGAATGGTGGAAAATCGCTTGGTCTGCGTAGTTGCCTCTCGGCACCAGCACTGGAAACTTCAAATGTATAGCTGCCAGGAATCAGGTTTTCGTGTTCGTCTAAGATTGGGTCAAGGTCTCGACTGACAGCTTCGCAATGGTCGATGGATACGCCGTCCTCGCGATCGATATATACCCGCAGATACCAATCCCCAGCTTCTTTGACATATTCCACATCCCAAAGCTCGCAGCCGTGGCGTTTTACTATCGGCTCTGCTAATTCAGTGACTTTTTCGGTTATAGCACTCAATGGAAACCTCCTGATTAGTCCTTAACGGCAAAAATGCTATGAACAATAAAGCAAGAAAAAGAGTGGGGAAATCCCACTCGGACAGGGTTTGCACAAGTTTTACAATCATAAGGGCTACGGTGGATTTCTATGATTGGACACTGTGCCATCCGTTGATTGCAAAAGGAGCGAACACTCGATTTGCAACATTGAAACGCAGTATACAGGTTCAAATAAGCTACGCAACACTTGCATACTACCACAATAGCTGAGTTTTTGCAAGCGTTTCTTTGGATTTTCTTGCCTTGATACCATGCCTTTGATATAATAGCGGAAAATAAGCGAGCATTTTTGCAATATTGAAAGGAGATTGACCATGAAAGTTATATTACAAGCAGATGTTAAAGGGAAAGGGAAGAAGGGGCAGTTGGTCGAAGTTGCCGATGGATATGCCAGGAATTTTTTACTACCTAGAAATCTCGCCGTTGCTGCCACACAGGAAAATATGACGAAGATGAAGCAATTGGAAAAGTCTCAGCAAAGAAAGCTAGAGCAAGACAAAGCCCTGGCAACGGAAATATCGGAGAAACTTGAGGGAGTCGTTGTGAAAATCCCAGCTCGCTCCGGCAGTGCCGCTGGAAAACTTTTTGGCGCGATTACCTCGAAGGAGATAGCGGAATCCCTCTTTGAGCAACATGGCATAGAGCTGGATAAAAGCAAAATCGTGTTGGACGAGCAATTGAAAAACTTTGGTTCCTATGAGATCAAATGTAAACTAGGCTTTGAAATAAATGGGATTATCAACATTCTAGTGGTTGAAGCTAATTAGTTGAAGGTAGCCAATGAAATGGGTGAATTTAGTTGGAAGAATTAGTAAGCAGACAAATACCACAAAGCATCGAAGCGGAACAAGCGGTCTTAGGTTCGATGCTCATCGATTCCCGTTGCGTATCCGATGTGGTGGGAATGATTAAGCCCAATGATTTCTATATTGAAGTCAATAAAAACATATTCACGACAATATATTCCATGTTTAATTATTCCCTTAAAATCGACCCTGTGACGGTTCTGGAAAAAATGGGCGAAGATGGCCTGAGAAGAGATGAAACTGCTGAATATATTAGGGATTTGATGTTGAGCACTCCTTCCACAGCCAATGTCATGGAGTATGCAGCAATTGTGAAAGACAAGGCTCTGCTCAGAGATATTGCCGATGCTGGCAGCGATGTGAATGAAATGGCAGTCGTTGGCGAAGGTGGTGCGATGAACATATTGGAGGCTGCCGAGCGGCGGATATATGGTCTGCGCCAAGGAAGAAACAGAGATGGGCTAGAGCCGATTTCAAAAATCCTACTCAGTGTATATGAACAAATAGCCCTTGCATCCACCAACGGTAACGGTATACCAGGTCATGGGACAGGACTCATCGATCTTGATAGGGCGATACTGGGCTTAAACGATTCCGATTTGATAATCATCGCATCGAGACCAGGAATGGGTAAGACAAGTATTATTTTGAATATGGCTCTCAATACAGCAAAGACCTCTGGTAAAACAGTTGTTGTTTTTTCTTTGGAAATGTCTCGGGAGCAATTGGCTCTACGGCTTTTGTCCGCAGAGAGCTTCATCGATGGCAAAAAGCTGCAAACAGGTAGGATAAGCAAAGATGAATGGCGTCGCCTTACTGATGCGGCTGCATCCATTAGCCAAAACGATTTACTGATAAATGACGATCCAACTCTAACTGTGGCCGATATGAGTGCCCAATGCAGACGATTGCCTAATTTGGGTTTGGTTGTCATTGATTATCTCCAACTTATGACCACCGCTTCAAATAATCGGGGTTACCAAAATGAAAACAGAGTGCAGGTGATGTCGGAAATTAGCCGAACGATGAAAATTATGGCTAAGGAACTCAATGTACCTGTAATATGCGCAGCCCAGCTCAATCGTGCCAATGAGAGCAGGCAAAACAAGCGACCTCTCCTTTCAGATTTGCGTGAGTCGGGTGCGATCGAGCAAGATGCAGACATTGTGTTGGGCTTATATAGGGATGATTATTATAATGCGGAGACTGAATTTCCAAATACAGCGGAATGTATAATCCTAAAGAACCGCAGGGGCGAAACAGGTATGATAGAACTCCAATGGATGCCGGAATATACAACGTTTTCATCCCTCGAAAGACGTTACACGGAATGAGATGTTGTGGGATACGATAACCCAGGGCTTAACTTCGTAGGGCGCGGCATCCCTGACGCGCCGCAAAGCGTCCACCGCAACCCAGGCGGCGCGTCAAGGATGCCGCGCCCTACAACGAATATTGTAAATTAATGAAATACGAATTATACAATCATGATTAATAAAATCCTTCGTTTTGCTAATGACTATAATATGCTTCCCGACTCCATGCTCCCCGACTGCGCTTTGGTGCTGGTGGCGCTTTCGGGAGGGGTGGATTCCATGTGCCTTTTGGAAGCGCTTTTGGAAATATCAAAGGACAAAGGCTTTACTGTTGGAGCTGCCCATTTTAATCATCAGCTAAGAGGGGATGAATCTCTCAGGGACGAAAACTTTGTCAGGGAGTATTGCCATAAACGTGGAGTCTCCCTTATAGTGGACTCAGGAGATGTCACAGCTTTCGCAAAAGAGCATAAATTGGGTATAGAAGAAGCTGCAAGGGAAATGAGGTATGCTTTCTTTTATGAAACAGCAATGGAAACAGGAGCGAGATATATTGCCACGGCTCACACTGCCGATGACAATGCCGAAACTATATTGCTCAACCTAATTCGCGGTGCTGGTGCTGCAGGCTTGTCGGGGATTCCTCCAACAAGGAGGCTAACAAAAGCAACTGCCGAATCAAACAAAAGAAGAGCTTTAGCTACTGATACATTTTCAGCCAGTACCTCTTCCACAGCTTCAAAAATCGATATAGCTGGTGACGAATTAGATATTCAATCAGATGGTAAAAATTATGAAGTCATGCTTATTCGTCCGATGCTTCTTGTTTCCAAAGGGGAGGCAATGGAATTCTTGGATCAAAAGGGAATAGAGCATATTGAAGATTCATCAAACAGCTCAGATATTTATACTAGAAATAGAATTCGCCACCAAATAATACCCATCATCAAGGATATTAATCCTAGTTTCAATGAGGCTGCAGCTGCTTTATCAACACTTTCCCGCTGGGATGATGATTTTTTATCGAGTTTAGCCGATAAATATATAGAAGACAATTTTTGTGAAAATTCCACAGCTGCCAAAGAGCTGGCTGCGCTTCCATTGGCGATTTTTAGTAGGGTTGTCAAAAAGCTAACAAAGGGAAATATCACATTTACTCACATAGATTCGCTGTATAAACTGTGTCTTAGCGATAAACCATCAGCAAAATTGTCTCTTCCAGGGATGATTGTTATCAGAGAATATGAAAAAGTCATATTTAGTGATAATAAAATGATTGATAATAATGGTGCTTTTTCCACGATTATTATAGATACCGATGAATTATCAGGATATAAGGAAATACCTGGCACAGGGCTTTCATATAGTTATCAAACAATGGAATATTCACAAGCTGTCCAGTGGGTTGAAGGGCATAAAGGAAAAATTAACAAATATGTAACTTCTTTTATATTCAATTGTTCTGATATTTGTGGTAAAATGACCATTAGGTCGCGGTGTGCTGGGGATAGTATCAAGCTTTTTGGTCGTGAAAGAACAAAAACACTTAAAAGACTCTTCATAGAACGCCGCATTCCGGCACGGAAAAGGGATATGATTCCCATTGTCGCTGATGATGTCGGCGTACTGGCGATTTACGGGCTTGGACCAGGGGATAGAGCGGTGCCAAAAACGGGAGACAATGTGTTTTTGATAGATTTTGAGGAGATATGATGGTAAATGATGGTAAATGATTTGAAAGAAATTATTTTTACCCAAGAGCAAATCAGCGAAAGGGTTAGCCAGCTTGGAGCGCAAATAAATATGGATTATGCTGGGAAAAATCCTTTGCTAATTGGAATCTTAAAGGGCTGCTTCGTATTTTTTGCCGATTTAGCCCGCCACATCGACTTGAAATGCGAAATCAGGTTCATACTTGCCTCATCCTATGGTTTTTCATCAATCACAACAGGAAATGTTAAAGTGGGAACAGAGCTTGATTTTGAAATCGCTGGGCGAGATGTCATTATCATCGAGGATATATTGGACAGCGGAATCACATTATCAGCAATGCGAAAGCTTCTTTTGAGAAATGAACCACAATCTTTGAAAATTTGCACTTTGCTAGATAAGCCAACCAGGCGGCAAATACCAATTGATGCCGATTATGTCGGCTTTGAGTGTCCAGATGAGTTTGTGGTGGGATACGGACTAGATTACGCTGAGGGTTACCGCAATCTTCCATATATAGCATCGCTAAAACCGGAAATCTACTCTTGATACAATGATTGCTACGCAATCATTGTAAATTGATTTTATGAATATCGTCTTGCTCCCGCCTTCGGCGGAACCGCAAGACATGATATAATACAACAACAATTTCGAATTTAAACTTCGTATTTACTCAGATATTTCAATTTTTTCGAATTTACGAATTCATAATTTAAAGTAGGGGTGAAAACACTTTGAGACCACAAAACAGAAGCCCGCGGGAAATTGGCATAGCACTTCTAATAATGATTGTAATAATTTCCACCGCATGGCTGTTGTTCATAGATTCAGGACCCGTTACGAGCAATGTGAGCTATTCGGAGCTGCGTCGCTTATTCATGAACGACCAAGTTGTGTCCTTTACCATTAGGGATAGCAAAATAACAGTTGAGTTAAAGTCAATTTATAAGGAATCAGGAAGTAAGGTTGTTACACACGATTTGTATGACTTTTCTGTCTTTTATGTTGATTTTGCCGAATTTATCGATTCCAGCATGATGAGGGACTCCAACTACAAATATGATTATCAAATGGGGTATCGAATACCCTGGTGGGTTTCCTTTGTCCCATATATCGTTATATTTGGCGCATTTTTCTTTGTTTGGAATTCCATGATGAACCGTTCAGGGGTGAGCGGAGAAAGGGGAACCATGCGCTTTGGCAAAGCCAGGACGCGCATTGCCGGCGAAGAAGCGAAAAAAGTGACTTTTGCCGATGTGGCTGGTGCTGACGAGGAAAAAGAAGAGCTTAAAGAAATTGTGGATTTTTTGAAAGGTCCACAGAAATATATCACCCTTGGCGCCCGCATACCCAAAGGGGTATTGCTGGTGGGTCCTCCAGGAACCGGTAAAACCCTTATAGCAAGGGCAGTAGCTGGTGAAGCTGGTGTGCAGTTTTTGACGATTTCAGGTTCCGATTTTGTGGAACTGTATGTGGGTGTGGGAGCATCAAGGGTACGTGACCTCTTCGATCAAGCTAAAAAGCTCGCTCCATCGATTATTTTCATTGATGAAATCGATGCGGTAGGACGACAGAGGGGAGCTGGATTGGGCGGCGGTCATGATGAAAGGGAACAAACCCTTAACCAACTCCTAGTGGAAATGGATGGCTTTACCGCCAATGAGGGGGTCATAATCATCGCAGCCACAAACAGGGCAGACATACTTGACAGCGCACTGCTGCGACCTGGTAGGTTCGACCGTCAAGTTTATGTCGGGCTTCCCGATGTGAAAGGTCGAGAAGAAATTCTAAAAGTCCACGCTCGTGGGAAAAGCATAGGCGAGGATGTGGATTTGGGCAGCATTGCAAAGGGTACAATCGGCTTTACCGGAGCGGATCTGGAAAACCTGCTCAACGAAGCCGCTTTAATGGCAGCCCGAGAAAGTAAGCGTTTTATTACCATGGATGACATAGAAACGGCTACTTTAAAGGTTATAGCTGGTCCAGAGAAAAAGAGCAGAGTAGTCACCGAACATAGTAGAAAAATCACCGCATATCATGAAGCTGGTCATGCCATTGTCTCAAACAACCTTAAAAATGTTGACCCGGTTCACCTTGTTACGATTATACCCAGGGGAGCAACTGGAGGAATGACTGTATTTCGTCCGCAAGAAGACAGAGACTACACATCCCGCAGCGAAATGTTCGAGAGAATCGTTTCCATGCTGGGCGGACGTGTGGCAGAAAAGCTTTTCCTTGACGACATATCCACAGGTGCTTCCAACGATATTCAACAAGCTAGCACCATTGCTCGTTCCATGGTGACAAGATACGGCATGAGCGACAAGCTGGGTCCCATATCATTTGACGATAGCAGTCGTTCGGTTTTCATAGGGAGGGATTTTTCCACCACAAAGAGTTATTCCGAAAAAACCGCCTCAGCCATTGATGATGAAGTGAAAGCTATTTTTGATGAAGCTTCTGAGCTTTGTGAAAAAATATTGATGGAAAATAGGGATGTCCTCATTGCCACCGCTGAATATTTGTTGGAAAACGAATCCATGTCCGGCGAAGACTTTGTACGTTTTTGCGAAAATGGCGGTGTAATGCCAGAACCCAAAAATGACGATAATAAAAGACGAGGCAACAATGTGCTCAAATTCCCCGATATGCCTGATTTATCCGAGTTTTTTGGGGGGAGGGGAAGCGCTTCGAGCAGTGATGACCTTAAAGATGACGAATCTGATATGGAAGAGCCGGATGAGACCGGTATGATGACATAGGATATGCGTAATAACAAAAAGCTTCTTTTACGCAATTTATTATTGCTGGTTGCGGTTTTGCCAGCTCTGTCTTTCTTGTTTGTTCAATCCGGCTGTCGCAAAGGGTTACCAAACGAGGTGCGTTCCATTGAAGATATTTCTGGCAAAACCATAGCAGTGCTCAGTGGAACACCTTCTGTACGTTTAGCAGAAGAACTGGGTACTGCAAAGTATTATGCCACAGGGGAAGAGATAATCGGCGGGCTTCTTGCAGGCACCGTGGATTGTGCTTTTTTGGAGGCTGTTGTAGCCAGTGAACTCATTTCCAGTCAATCGGGAGCAAGGATTCTATCGGAAAACTTGATGGAATATGAGCTTCGCTTTGCTGTTCCTCGAGAAAACCTGCAATTGTTGCAAGCAATAAATAATGCACTGGCTACACTAAATTCCAATGGCGTTTTACGAGCTCTGAGGGATAAATATATCTCTGGAAAAAACTACACATACGAAAGTCCCAATAACATTGAAGCACGAGATGGGACATTGCGGTTGGCGATTCCTTCTGGGGGAGCGCCACCATATTCATTTTTAGATGAAAATGGATATTACAGCGGACTTGATGTGGAAGTGGCAAAGGCTGTTTGCGATTTATTGGGAGTTGGGCTCGAAATCGTCGAAGTAGAATCTGCTGAGCTCATCACTGCTGTGTGGTTTGGTAGAGCTGAGATTGCAGCTGGCTGGTTACCTGGAGACGTAGAGGAACAAGTGCATATCACCAACCCATATGCTGACTCGGCATATGTGGTTGTTGTTAGAAAATAATTGAAGAAAAAATAATCGAAGAGAAGGGAGCGAGAGTTATGATTGATATTGCTTGGTTGGCACAACATGGTCCGTGCATGAAATTCCAGGAAGGGGATGTGATACCCTGCCCTGGTACAGGAGCTGGTAATACGGAAAAGGCGATGTATATCCTTCTGGGAGGAAGGGTGGATGTAACCGGTACCCCGAGAAAGCCAGCAACAGCGATTTCCCTTTTTCCTGGCGATGTATTTGGCGGTGAAGAGTATTTTAAAAATAGAAGCGAAAAGGTCTATACAGCAGCAGCTGACTGTGTTGTCTATGTCATAACAGAAAGCTCTTTTTCTGATTTATCATGGTCGCAACCTGAGACGGTTTTCGCAGTGCTTAGAGCGGCTTATATACCCCAAGGAAGACCGACGGTGAAAACTATTTCAGCGATGGGAAAACAGGAAAAAGCAGTTTCCCAGACCGCTGTCGGTGAAAGCGCAGCGAAGCCACAATCGGAGTCCGATATTGCCAAAGCTTCGACTATTGCAACTTCGACTGGGGAAGCTAGTACTGAAGCCGCCGCGGATGTGGTTGGTGAAGCTGATGCTGTTGCTGCCGTCGATGGTGCTTCCACTGCTGTAAGCCCTGTTGCCATTCCTGTCACTGGAGCGTTGTTTCCCCAAGGACACAAAAGCTATCCAGGTGTAACAAAACCTGAATTTGCTGCCCTTGTGTATGAAAAGGAATACAGCTGCCCCAATTGTAAACAGAAATTCACAGACTACAAAATATTTAGCTCAAAGCTGTATGAATCTGCACCCATGCGCTACGATATGCGAAAGTTTTACAAAGACTTTCAAACAGAATGGTACGACATCGTCACCTGCAGACATTGCTATTTTAGCACTGTATCAGCTTATTACACAGAATCGAGACCTCTGCTGAAGCAAAAAATCGAGACACAGCTCACAGAAGCCAGAGAATCTTTGATATTAGATTTTGATTCAGAAAGAGAAATCGACTTCGTTTTCAGTGCCCATTATCTTGCCCTTGTTTGTGCAGATGGCTACTTATCCTATGCCCATCCCTTAAAAGCGAAAATATGGGGGAATCTAAGTTGGCTCTACGAGGATGTGGAAGATAAGGAAATGGAAATATTCGCTGCCGACAAAGCAGCAGCGGCATATGAGCTGGTTTTTGCAGAGTCGAGGCTCACCCCAGTTGGGGAGCAAACCACCTGCCTGTCAATAGCAGGTATGCAAATGCGAGCAGGCATCGACAGAGATATGAAAAAATACCTATACCAAGTCAAGACCGCCAAAATGGGCGAAAAAGCCTACATAATCATGGCGGAAGACCTAATGGAAGACATGCGGAGTTAGGAGTTTGGAATTAGGAATTAGGAATTAGGAATTAGGAGTGAATATTAATTGAGCAATACTCGGAGGGCGAAAACTGTTTATTTTTGTACGGACTGTGGGCATGAATCGCCGAAATGGGCGGGGCAATGCGCAGGTTGCGGAAGTTGGAACACTTTGGTGGAAGAATCCGTTGTCACAAAAACAAAAAGCTCTGCGGCAACTGCATCCGCCCGTTCCATGACGAAAACCCAAGCCCTTGGTCTTGCGTCGCTGGAATCCACTGAAGAATCCAGACTTCAAACAGGTATGGAGGAATTTGACAGGGTACTAGGTGGAGGAGCTGTTGTTGGGTCCTTAGTATTGGTTGGAGGTTCACCTGGCATCGGTAAATCCACGCTACTTTTGCAAATATGCGGTTTGTTCAACAAATCTCTCAAGTCATTGTATGTTTCAGGGGAGGAATCCGCCAGGCAGATTAAAATGCGAGCGGAACGGCTGAACATAACTGGAGACAACGTCTTCATCCTTGCTGAAACTGAAATATCCGAAGTATTGGCAGCAGCTGAGGAACTAGAGCCCGATGTGATGATAATCGATTCTATACAAACTCTATATAATCCGGAATTGTCTTCTTCTCCTGGAAGCGTCACCCAAGTGAAGGATTGTACAATGTCACTGTTGAGGTTGTCAAAGGACAAAGGAGTTACGATATTTCTCGTGGGTCATGTGAATAAAGAAGGCGCAATCGCAGGACCTAAGGTGCTGGAACATATGGTTGATTGCGTCCTTTATTTTGAAGGGGAGCGGTCGATGAATTTTCGTATACTCCGTGCGGCTAAAAACCGTTATGGCTCCACCAATGAAATCGGTGTATTTGAAATGCTGGATATTGGACTCACAGAGGTGATGAATCCATCGGAAATGCTCCTGACAGGTAGACCCGAAGATACACCAGGTACCAGTGTAACCTGCGTAATAGAGGGAACTAGACCCCTTCTAGCAGAAATTCAAGCCTTGGTCACTCCCAGTAGCGCAAATATGCCCAGACGCAATGCCAATGGGGTGGAATATAATAGAGCAATGATGCTCCTTGCAGTTCTACAACAGCGAGGAGGACTGAGAATCAGCGGCTGCGATGCATATTTAAATGTCATCGGTGGTCTTGACATCGATGACCCGGGAGTTGATCTAGCAGCGATTCTGGCACTGGCATCAGCATATAAGGACAAAGCGGTACGCAGCGATATTGCCGCCTTTGGCGAAGTTGGCTTAACAGGGGAGCTGAGGCAGGTTTCACAAATCAATCAACGTTTGTCAGAAGTAAAACGCATGGGCTTTCGAGCCTGCATCCTCCCCCAATCAGCAAAAGGACGCATAGTAGCGCCCTCAGGTTTAGAATTAATCCACGCAAAAAACATAAACGAAGCTATTCAGTTAGGAATTAGGAATTAGGAATTAGGAATTAGGAATTAGGAGTTAGGAACCTTACAGCAGCTCTATTGACTCTGGTAGATGGTCGGCGTAGGTGGAGGCTGCGGCGGGGCAATTGTCTATGCGGTATAGACGGGATATTCCCCTTGAATCCGGGGGGATGATTTCACCCTTTGCCATGGAAAAATGCAGGGTTTTTACCATCGGAAGTGTACCGCCAAGAAGCTTAATATAGCTTTCTTTCAACACCCACAAGTCTAGGGGATCAAATAGCTCTCGCTCTTGGGCTGTGGAGAAAAAAGAAAGGGCACGGTCGCTGACCTGCCTTGCTGTTTCGATATCTACGCCGATTGCCATATCAGACAAAGCGCAAAGGACATGGCTTTTTGAGTGGCTCAGGGAGAAATGAATATCAAGCCTGTCGGGAAAATATGGTTTCCCGGCAGGCGTTTTTTTTATGTCTGGCATCTGCCCGCTGTATTCCAAAGCATATATATATTCAAGTAGCTCATATGCGGTGGCAGAGCCGTTTCTTCCACTTAGTCTTGTTGCGTACAATCTTGTCATAATAACATTTTCTAGTGATGAATATTTAATTTATCGAATAGATTTCTTCATGCTAGGTGGATTGTTTTGTCGGGATTTCTTAGAAGCTGCACTTCTAGAAATGACAGGGAAGAACAAGTTCGTAATGATTAAATTTATTAAAATACTGGGACAAATTCCCGGATTTCGCAGCTTGTTACTATGGAATTATCATCCCAAGCAACGTAGACTGTGTATGAGCCATAGGCAGTATCATAGAGGAAAAACTTGTTGCCCTTTGAACGTTCATCCACTTTTTCAAAATGGTCAACTGTGAAGCTCCTGCCATCTGCCAATGTGATATGAACTGTGAATTTCATGTTTTCTTCGCCACTACCTTGTAGGCTACTACTAAAGTAAGTAACCCTGGCTGTATCCAAGTCGCCGATTTTATTATATAGGACGCGTATCACATTATCGCTTTGTCCCACGATAATCGTACCGTTGCTGCTATCCGTTCTGCCGAATCTATAGCCTTCCGGGAGGAAGAGGTCGCGAAAACTATTATCCAAAGCATAGCTGCTACCGTAAGACAAGCCACCAATGATTTGATCATATGCAGTTCCCAAATATCCTGACTCATCCATGGTATCTTTATAATACTTTATGGTGATGTTCAAGTCGTTTCGCTTGGTATAAAGCACTTTTACTTCATTGCTACCCAAGGAAACGATAACAGAGCCGGTCTGGGCATCCATTCCGCCATATTGATAGCCCTCAGAGAGATGGCGATTTCGTATATCCATGGGGATTTCATAGACATTACCATATGTCAAATTTCCCACAGCAACATCATATGTCGATCCCATATATCCGGAGTCGCTGATGCTGTCTTGATAATACTTTATAGTTACAACAAGGTCGTCTCGCTTGGTATATAATACCTTTATTTCGTTTTCACCTAGATTCACATCAACACTGCCTGTTGTGTGGTCCATTGTGGCGAAACGGTAACCTTCGGGAAGATGCTTTATACGAAGCTCATCGGAAATGGTATATATAGACCCATATGCAAGACCGCCAATAATCTCGTCATTCACCTGCCCCATATAACCAGCATCATCAAAGGTATCCAGGTAATATTTGACGGTGACGTTTAGGTCGCCTCTCTTTGTGTACAGTACCCTTATTTCGTTTGTACCAAGGGTAATCATCACAGTTCCCATGGGGACATCAGTGCGGTCGAAGCTGTATCCTTCCGGAGCATTCCTATCCCGATAACTATTGCTAAGGGTATATGAAGAACCATATGTTTGTGCTCCGATTGTAAAATCATAAGCCGAACCCATATAACCGGAATCGTTTATTGTATCTTTATAATACTTGATGGTGACGGTTAAATCAGATCGCCGTCCATATAAAACATGAATCTCATTGTCTGACTCGCTAACTTGGAGGTTATCTTCATTGCTAGCCAAGTATATATAGCCTTCAGGTAAATGCAAGCCACGTACATCATTTGGTAAAGTATATGTGGAACCAATAGTTAGATTTTCTACAATATGGTCATTTTCAACACCCATATAACCAGCTTCGTCCATGGTATCAAGATAATATTTTACAGTGACAGAGTGGGAGCTGCTGACAAAGCTAATTGGTTCAATCTTGGGAGGAATTGTGGCAATGCTAATATTCTGACTGATTAAGGTCGGCGGGATATATGGAACCTCCTCGGTATTCGTCAGCTTATATATACCAAAGACGATTCCACTACAAGCTGCCGCTGCAACCATGGCAACTTTCACCTTTGAGGTCAATTGGAGTCCCTTTGAAATGTTTTGTGCGTTGCTGGAGAGGGTTTGGGCAATTTGCCCACCCAGTGCTTTTTCCACGAGAAGCCGCTCTCCCAAGCCAGCAATTAGGCGGTCTCTCACTATGGGTAAAGAGAGCCTTCCCATTTCCTCGCGGAATAGCAAAGTGAGAATCGGTACAGCTGTGGACAAGAGAAGCTCTTTGGAATCTGTGCGTTTTTCCACCAGCTCGGACAGCTTTTTCCTTGCCTTGAATAGACAATTGCCAACGGCATTGACGCTGATGTTCAACATTTTGGCTATTTCAGCAGTGGTGAAATCGTTGAAATAATAGTTGAACAACACCTCCCGCTGTCTGTTGGGGAGATTGTTGACCAATTCCAGTATTTCCTCTTTGAGCTCCTTTCGCTCCAGCACACTTTGAGGTAAAAATTCCTCTTTGTACGCAGGGGGCTCGTTGTGTAATTCATCAAGTGGAGTAATCATATCGGACGGCACCTGTTTGGATTTGTTATAGTACCCACTACAAACCTCCAGGGCATAATATTGTATACCCTTGGCTAAATATTCGGGACCTTTCATTCTGGCAATGCGCCGATATAAGATGATGAAGACTTCTTGAACTGCGTCTTCGGCATCCTGGGTATTGCGCAAGCGCTTGAGACAGTTGTAATAAGCCATGTCCCAATATGCATCGAATATTTTCGTGAACGCATCATTATCTCCTGATTGCGCTGCATAAAATGCATTGTTGACTTCTTGCTGATTCATTCACGGGTCCCCCTAATAACTGTCATCGATCAGGTGCTGTGCAGCTTGCCTGACTCTTCGCCCATACCCAATCTAAAGGTTTGAAAAATGTCTTGACTATTTTGCCAAATGGAAAAATGTGCCGTCTAGTTTTTCTCTAAAAAATGTAGAAAAAAAGTGTTAGACCTTAGATTCCCATTATAACAAAAATCATGAAAAATTACAAGATTTTCAACGATGTCAAATGAAATTTTTCGTTATGGTGTTACAGTTAAAAAGTATAGAAAATCAACTTTTTACCAGTAGACATAACACCACATAGATTCTACATTATTTATGTCACACAAAGGTCACAGAAACCATGAAAAAATGCCAGTTTTCGCCAGTTTTTGTGTAATTGCAAAAATATATTCATATGATTTTTAGGAGATGCGAAAGGAGGCACTCGTGGTTTCGAGTGCCTCCCTTTGAATTGCAGGGGATTGGTATTTATTAGGTAGTTATTTCTATGTTGTAATATCGAACAAGTTGCAAGTTGCCAGAAGTGACTTTAATATATAGGTTTAATGAGTTTATCCAATTAAATGAGTTATCAAGTCTGTCTATAATCACTATTTCGTTTGTAAAAGAAGAATCAGAATACATTTCGAAAGTAGCATCTTCGCCGACAAATACAAAGTTTCTATGAATGACTATATACATGAAATTTGCTGGTAATATAATAGTTGCTTCATGAGGATTAGCTGCACTCAAACCAGTCCCATCGTTAGGCCAACCGCTGACTGGCATAACATCCTCGGTATATATTCTCAGCAAATCGGTGTTTCGACCACCAATATCACCGAGTTCTCCAGGTGTGGATATGATTTGGAAAGGAGGACCAATCAAACCTTCTGCTGTAACAGCTCTGATTTGGAAAGTATATGGTACTCCGTTCACTAGCCGTATTCCATTTGGAAGGTTTTCAAAGAGAATGTACCATCTACCATTAGTTCCTGAAGAGGAGTCGAATGTGAGATCCTGTAAGTCGAAAGTCATCCATGCAAAATCATCGATTTTAATCTGGTATTCAACCACAGCATCTCCTGCAGGATCTGCCCACAATAGAGCAGTTTTCCTATCGCCAGGTAGTTGCTCAACTTCTGTGGGAGGACCGACTGCCAAGACCACTTCCTCGTCATCTTCACCATCGGGTTCTGTATTGCTATTGTAGAACATTTGGGCGTTATTAATGATGGGGTCTAAAGCTGTCAATGCGACATTGAATTCCACTTCGATTTCCACCAATGCATCATTAACAAGCTTCAACAAGCCCGCAGCCGTCAGGTTAATGGTCAAGGTTCCAGCAGCCGGGTTGTTGGTGATGAGATAATCTGTGACCGGGGTAAGGGCGGTGCCACCAACACTCAATGATTTGACACTGCTGTAACTTACCAAAGTAGCATTGTAATTATCCACGACTCGCAGGGCTGTGATTGCACTGACATCATCGGGTAAGAGCCAGCTCACCGTATAGTCAATGGTACCACCGGGGATATACTTTTTAGCTGCGGCATCTTTACTAAACTCGTTTTCGTCGATGGTGGTTGTTCCCTCGCCGCCAATGTCAAGGTCATAGCTTATTTCAGCTTCATTGGTTATCACACCTTGGGCATCAGCGGTTGCCACAAAGCGTAGATTGAGAACCAGGGCTTTACCAGCATCAAGGGTGAAATTATAATGACCTAGCGTATCAACATTGATTCTCACCGTGACAGTGCCGTTCCCTTGGATTAAGCTGTATTGAGAAGCGGTAAGGGCAACTCCGCCGATGGTAAAGGAATCTACCTGGACAAAGCTGAGATATGCAGCGGGGTAGGTATCCACAATTTCCAAAACCTTGCGGTTTTCGATTCCAGATGGAAGTGTGGCGGAAATGATGTAATCCACTCTGCTTCCAGGGGCATAATTGCTAAGTTTTACGTCTTTTTCAAAGTCGTTTTCTGTCACTATTTCGTCATCTTCACCATCGGGGTCAGTGCTGGCATTATAAAATAATTTTGCGTTGTTTTCGATGTCGCCAGTTGCGGTGGGAAGAACGTTGAATGTGACTTTCAATTCGATGAGAGTATCATCGGCAAGTTTTGCAATACCAGCTGGAGTTAGCACAGTGGTCAAAGTACCTGCAAGTGGGTCGTTGGTGCTATTGTAATCCACTAGATTGACAAGGGCTGTACCTCCCACATAAATTGCCAAGGAGCCTCCATATGTTACCTTTGTAGCATCATATGTATCGATGACCCTGAGAGCCTTGATTCCACTGGCTGTGCTGGGTAGTGTCCAACTGACCGTGTAGTCGATTTTTTCGCCAGGTACATAGGTGCCAAGGGCTGCATCTTTGCTAAAGTCAGTGACATCTAAGGGGTAAATCGTCTCTTCGTCATCTGCATCGGGAGTCGTTGGATAATTGCCACCTGCTGGTCTGAAATATATTTCCGCAGTATTCTTTATTGCTCCACCAGTCCAGTTGCTGACCTCAAAGAGCAGTGCAATGGTGATTTCTTCGCCAGCGAGACCAGCAAGCTCAGAACCAATAAATTCGTAATACAATGTGTTGCCAGAAGATAGCATTGGAATAAAAGCAGAGCCTGTGCTGGTGAATAATTCTGCTTGGTTTTTATACGCCAGTCCACTAGCAGGCAGCACATCAACTATTCTCACAGCATCGAAGTCGGAAAGTTCATCGGGCATTGTAAAGCTGATTGTATAGAGAATTTCATCACCATCTTGGGTAAATGTGCCTGGTTCTGCAGTTTTTTCGAAGTCTTTCTCATAGACGCGTGCTTCATCCTCTCCGAAAACATCAGTCGCATAGTATAGCTTTGCGTTGTTGACGATGGTGCCGGTGGTATCACTTAGTACATTGAAGCTCACATTCATTTCCATTATAGTGCCTACAGCCATTTTTAATTTACCGCTTGGATAGAAAGTGATAGTGAGTGTACCAGTAGCAGAATCATTTTGCACTAAATAATCATTTAATGGGTTTAAGGTTTCTGTTACTCCATTGAGTGTGGCAGTAATAGTTAAGGATGAAACTCCAGCAAAGGAGACCTTTGAAGGATCATATTCGTCAACTATTCGCACATTTGAAGCGAAATCAAAGGGTTCAGGTATCAGCCAATCAACTGTGTAGTTCAGGGTGTCACCAGCTTCATAGAAGAGCCGGTCTGCATTCTTTTGGAAAGGATATCCTCTAAACACGGTGATGTCGTAGTACATAGCTATTTGGGTTGATAGGCTAGATATTGCCGAATAGACGTGATTTTCTCCCACCACTAAAGGAACAAAAGTATCCATTGTCGTGAATGATGATCCGAGAAATAGGTATCTTCTTCCTTCACCAGTCATTTTTATGTCACCAGTCGCAGGATTCCAAGAATCTGGGTTTTCAATGGTTGTCTTGGTTAATGGTACATAAATTGTTGCGGTGTAGGGGTCGGATGTACTACCGCTTCCAACTTCAGGTGGAAACACGTTTTGCCCAGCCATGCTATCCATGTAGATAATTTCACCTACGGGCGGGGGGATGAGTATGAGCCTATAATACATGGTTGTAGGGCTATATGGATAGTTTTCCACATACTTTGCCCAGAGATATACGGGAGTACCGCCAGCTTCAATGGTAACAGGATAAATTGCAGCATTTTGTGATTCCCACTGTATATTGAGTGTATTATCCGTAGGACAGTTAGCGATACCAATGAGATATTGTTCATCAAAGCTGGGGTCGGTATATAGGTACTTTGTTGTTCCTGCTATACCAGGCCTTGTGTCCACTCTGTATTCGGTTTCGCCGGAGAACATACTTATGATGCGGTCTGTGGGGTTGTCTTTGTCGAAGCTCAGTGGTTGTATGGATATCTGACCACCAGAGCCGCTGCCGGGGCTGGGATTTCGGGGAGCGGGTACATTGGGAAGCCTGTTCACTGCGCCTGCCATGCCAAGGGGTAAAATGCTCATCAGCATGATAATAACCAGTAGCAGCGATAATAGCTTCTTGCTTGCTTTTTTAAGTAGTCTCATTTGCTTTCCTCCAATAAAATATTTGCATCCAGTTGCTGCGTATTTTTGTTAGCTATGAGTACTTTAGTGTTTGTAAACAATGATATTTAAACTCTGGCATACTCGCATCAAACAATTAATTTAGGCACCAGCACCAACCGGTTACATATGGGTTAAGGCGGGGATTGTTTGCGTATAAATAATGGCTGTGTGAATCCATACAAACATAGCAGTCTTGTAGGAATTATGAGTTAGGAATGAGGAATTAGGAATTACCTTATTTTGAATGATTTATAATGACATATTAATTCCTAACTCCTAACTCCTAATTCCTAACTGCAAAGGGGCCGGGGAGGCATAGCCTGTATACCGAATACGCCTCCCCGTAAGAAAAGGGGGCAATGTAATTATACTGTGATTATTACATGGTAAAACGATTCAACTTGTAGGTTACCTGATGTAACATGGATATATATATGAATTTCGTTCAGCCAATTGAAATCGTTATCAAGTCTATCTATGATTACTATTTCATTTGTAAAATTTGTGTCGGAATACATAACAAATGTAGCATCTTGACCCACATTAATGAAGTTTCTATGGATTACTATATACATGAAGTTAGCTGGCATTTGCAAAACTACCTCATGGGGAGTAGAAGGAGAAGTGCCAACAGTACCATTGTTGGGCCATCCTCCTTGGGGCATTACATCGTTGGCATATATTGCTACCAAGTCTGTGTTTCGACCTCCTATGTCACCAAGAGGTCCAGGGGTAGATGTGATGGTATATGGAACACCTATATAACCATCGGGATCAATTGCTCGAATTTGGAATGTATAAGTAGTATTGTTCACAAGCCTAGTATTGTCTGGTAAATTTTCAAAAAGAAGATACCATTTGCCATTTGATCCAGCTGCAGCATCGAATGTTAAATCGATTAGCTGGTAATCTACCCAAGTGCCATTGTCGATTTTTATTTGATAATAATCCACAATGCCAACCTCGGGGTCTGCCCATAGGAGGGCTGTTTTTCTATCGCCAGGAAGTTCCTCAACTTCTGTTGGTGGTCCGATTGCCAGTTCAATTTCCTCTTCATCAAAGGCATCGGGGATGTCGGGGTAATCTTGCATGAAATATACTTGGGCTTCGTTTGCTATTATACCGCTAGACCAACCAGTTACGGTGAAATCCAGTTGGAAAACGATGAGCTGACCTGCGGTGTCTTTAAAACTTATTCCTGTGAATTCATAAGATAGGGTGTTGCCTGTTGCTGTCATGACTACAGCTGATGTGCTGCCGCCAATGGTTAATGTTGCGGTGTTATTGTAGCTGAGTCCTGTAGTTGGTAAAACATCGACAATCTTTGCAGCTATGTAGCCGTCTAAATTGCTGGGCATAGTGAAGCTTATGGTGTAGCTGATGATGTCGCCATTGTCTACGAATTTTTCCGGTGTGGCTTTTTTTTCCATGTCGGTAACTACGAGTGGTGGACGGGCTGCGCTGACTTCTAACGTGTTTGCCATCATGATGCAGGACAGTATCAGCAGCGTCACAAGCAGCAGCAAGTACCTCCTAGGATGTGTATAGTTTGCCTTTGTCATTTACTTTCCTCCAATTATTTTGTTACACTTAATTCTTTCAATTTTGAAAGATTAACTATACACTTATCCTTATAATACAAATAGGGTATATTTTGCAATAGCATTAGCTCAAATTTCAAAAAATGTTTTATAATTGTAACATTAATGTGTAAAATTTTGATTTTTATCTCAATAAACTGTTAATTTGAACAGGGGGACGGTTCTTTTGTTCATTTTTAGTTTTATTTATCTCGACGTTTGATTGATGAAAATACATATAATTATTATACATATAATGTTCGTAAAAAATGAACAAAAGAACCGTCCCCCTGTTCAAATTATAGTGCTCGTAAAAATGAACAAAAGAACCGTCCCCCTGTTCATCCCCCTGTTCAAAAACGTTGAAGGACGCATCATTTTTGACGCGCCCTTCATATGCAGTTTAAGTTTGATGTTTTACGGTCTGAGGATTATTAGTTCCTCTGTGCCTTCGCCGTAGAGGTCTTGGTCGTAGTATAGTCTTGCGTTGTTTATGAAGTTACCTAGGGCATCGGGATGGACTATGAATTCTAGCTGTAGCTCCACTGGGGTGCTATCAGTCATTTTGTCAGCTCCAGATTGTGTCAATGAGACTTTCAGAAGCCCTGCGACTGTGTCGTTTTCTATGATATAGTCAACGACAGGAGTCAGAACTGCACTTCCAAATGCCATGGATTCTTTTCCTGTGAATGCCACCTTTTGTGCATCGTATTCAAATTCCAAGCGCATTCCGCTCATGCCACTGGCATTGCCCGGAAGTACCCAATTTATTGTGTAGTCGAGCCTCAATGTGGAACCCATTTCAAAGGGGTAACCCCGCATTACCGTGATTTCGTAATAAAGTACAACGGAGGAGGAGGGGCTGGAAACTGCAGTGTATATGGTGTTTTCTCCAATACTCAGCGGAACTATAGACACTGGAATCATATATGCATCATTGGCAAATAGAAAACATCTGCCTTCGTCTGTCATTGTGATGTCTCCTCCAACACCCATCATGTTGGGATTTTCTATACTGCTTTTTGAAAGGGGTAGTACAATTGTCGCTTTAAAGGGGTTGTCCATTGTGCCTTCGCCTGCCTGGGGTGGATGAGTGCTTTCACCAGCAAGGCTTTCCATATATACCATCACTCCGGAGGGGGGTGGTATCAGGATTATGTGGTAATATGAAATTGTGGGGTTATATGGGTATTTCTCCACATATTTTGCCCAAAGATGAACTTCACCTGTATTGCTATTGACTTGTACCGGATATACGCTAGCATTATTGGATTCGAAAAGCACTTCGATGTATGTGTCTGTGAGGCAATCGCCCACGCCGATGAGAAACTCGTCATCGAAGCTGGGGTCTGTGTAGAGGTATTTGATTGTCTTTGCTATGCCAGGTCTCGTGTCAACGAAGTATTCTTCTTCGCTAAAAACCATTCTGATGACCCTGTCCGTGGGGTTATTGATGTCGAAACTCAGAGGCATGAGATCAATAGAGCTACCATTGCCTAAACCGCCTAAGCGCTGGAGTGTTACTCCAGCGCTTAGGGGTTCATTTTGGATTGTGTTGCTTAGAAATCCGTATGAACCTATTGGGTTTGATGGACCGAAGAAGCCACCGCCTCCACCGCCTCCGCCACCTCCAGGCATTTGCCCTGGAATGTAGACGGTTACTTCATAATATCTTTCATAGTTGAAATTACCAGATATTACATGGACATAGAAGGTGATCGAATTGTGCCAACCTAAACCATTTTCATGCATTCTATCGATTATACTAATCGGATTACTGAAACCTGGGTCAGAATACATTTGTTTCTGTGCATCTTCACCAACGAACACATAGTATTCGTGTATAACGATTGCTGCAAAATTCTGAGGCATTTCAAGGTTTACTTTGATTGGGCTGTCAGCTGATCTACCTGCTGCATTCGGATAGCCATTAGGTGGTCTAACTTCGACATCGTAAATGAAAGTTAAGTCTGTGTTTATTCCACCTGGATCACCTAGTGGTTTTGGTGTGGATTTGAGAACTCTAATGGGTCCCACATACTCATCAGCATCGATTGCTCTAATCTGGAAAGTGTATTCCACATCATTTTCCAGAGGAGTGCCGTCTGGTAGGTATTCCCAAAGGAGATAGTATCTTCCAAGTGGAGGATGTTCTTTATCATCTAAGGGTAAATCAGAAACATTGAATCTTATCCAATCGAAATCATCAACTTTCACAAGGAAGGCTACTGCATTGCCGATGATGGGGTTATACCAGAGCAAAGCGGTTTTTTCGTTACCAGCGTATTCGTCAGCCTCAGTGATAGGTCCTATACCCAGCTCGACTTCCTCATCATCTTCACCATCTGGAGTTGTGCCATTGTTGTAGAATAGTTTGGCGTTGTTGATGATGTTGGTCTCAGCATTTTCGGAAATGTTGAAATTAACTTCGATGGCTATGACTGCTCCGCCAGTGAGTTTGGCGATACCAGCTGCTGTGAGTGTTGTGGTGAGTGTACCAGTAGCAAGGTCATCGTTAACCGTGAAGTCGGTGTCTTTCACTAGGTCATTTCCGTCTATGCTTAGGGTAATCTCGCCTGTCCAAGTCACTTGGCTCTTGTCGTAATCGTCAACGACTTTGATGTCTGTGATGTTGCTCACATCGTCCGGCAATGTCCAGCTAATGGTGTAGCCGACTTTTTTACCAGGAGCGTATTTTGGAGCATCAGCATCTTTACTAAAGTCGATTTCAGTTACTTCCTCATCATCTTCGCCATCCGGGTCTGTATGGTTGTTGTAGAACAACTTGGCGTTGTTGATGATGGTTCCTGTAGCTGTTGCCAGTACGTTGAACTCTACATCAAGCTTAACAGCTGCTTGGCTAGATAGCTTAGCTAGTCCAGCTGCTGTGAGGCTAATTGTGAGTGTTCCGCTGACATTGCTTACAGTGTAGTCAACATCCTTCACTAGGGTGTTTCCACCGATTGTGAGGTTTACTATGTCATTGAAAGCGACCTTTGTGGCATCGTAGCTGTCCACAATGCTCAGAGCATTAATGGTGCTTACAACTTCTGGCAGGGTGAAGCTGACTGAGTAGTCAATCTTTCCGCCTGGAGTGTATGTGCCAATGAATGCGTCTTTACTGAAGTCGTCTTCATCAACGATTGTGATTCCGCCACCGCCGATTTCGGAGTCGTAGGAAATTCCCGCTTCATTGATGATGGCACCAGTGGCTGTTGCAGAGACTTGGAAGCTAAGGACGAGTATGAGCTTCTTGTCCGCATCACCTCTGAAGTCATAGTGACCAGCCTCATCCACATCGATGGTGACTGTGAGTGTTCCAGCACCGTAGCTCACATCATATTGGCTAGCTGTTAGGGAAGTGGTGCCTATATGTAATGAGACTATTGTGGGAACTGTGAGCAGAGTAGCGGGATAATTGTCAACGATTTCTATTGTAGTGCGCTTGTCGATTCCCTGTGGCAGCGTTATGCTGATTTGGTAATCGATGATGTCGCCAGGCACATAGCGGCTCTGGAGAGCAGTCTTCTCGAAATCGTCTTCATAGACTTCTTCATCATCTTCGCCATCTGGAGTTGTTCCATTGTTATAGAACATTTTGGCATTGTTGATGATGGTTCCGCTTGCAGTTGCCAGCACATTGAACTCAACTTCCAAAGCTATGAGGGCTTCTGGAATGAGTTTGCCTATACCCACCGTAGTGAAGGCAGTGGTAAGAACACCAGCATTGTCGCTCACTGTGAAGTCTGTGCCTTCTTGAAGCTCTGTGCCATTGATGCTCAATTTCACATTGCCGCTGAAGGATACTTTTGTTACATCATAGTTGTCTTCTACTCTGATTGCTGTGATGTTACTCACATTATCAGGCAGTGTCCAGCTAACTGTGTAGTCTATCTTGCCGCCCGGTGTATAGGACTTGAGAGCAGCATCTTTGCTAAAGTCGTTCTCGTCGATTTTTTCACCATCGCCGCCTCCCAGTTTGGAATCGTAGCTGATGGTTGCATTGTTGAGGATGGAGCCTGTTGCCGTTGCTGCCACTTGGAAGCTAAGGACAAGGAGAAGCTCCTCTTCAGCATCCCCTCTGAAGTCATAATGACCTGGGGAATCGACATTGATTGTGACTGTGTATGTTCCAACTCCTGGAGTTACTGCGTATTGGCCAGCTGTGAGAGTTGTGTTGCCAATCTTCAGTGATACAACAGTTGCATTTGTCAACATTGCTGCAGGATATGTGTCGATGATTTCGATGATTTTGCGGTTTTCGATACCCACTGGCAGGGTTACGCTGATTTCATATTCAAGGATGTCGCCAGGTAGGTAGCGAGCTTGTTTAACGGTTTTCTCGAAATCGTCTTCATCAACTTCTTCATCATCTTCGCCAACCTTGGTTCCATTGTAGAATAGTTCGGCGTTGTTGACGATGAGTCCTGTTGCGTCATCATTGACATTGAAGGTAACAGCTAGTTTAACCAGGGCATTGGGGCTCAGCTTGGCAAGACCAGCAGCGGTGAAGACAGTGGTCAGTGTGCCTGTAACATCATCATCGCTAATATTGAAGTCAGTACCAAGGTAGAGCTCGTTGCTGCCAACATACAACTCCATGGAGCCATAGCTGTAACAAACCTTTGTTTCATCGTAGTTGTCTACAATGCTCAGTTGGCTAAAGCCACCTACACTATCTGGGAGAGTCCAGCTAATTGTGTAGTCGATGGTTCCGCCTGGTGCGTAAGTTTTTAAAGCAGCATCTTTAATGAAGTCATCCACATCCATGGGATAGATGGTTTCATCATCTGTGGCATCAGGATCATCTGGGAAGTCACCATCCGCTGGCTTGAAGTAAAGCTCTGCGGTGTTGGTGATGTCTCCGCTGACCCAACCAGCAACTTTGAATGTGAGAGCAAGCTCGATGACATAGCTGGCTGAACCGGTAAAGGCAGCACCTGTGATGTCATAATAGAGGTTGTCGTCATTATCTTTTTGCATGGTGATAGGAGCAGCAGCAGCTGAACCAATCTTCAAGGTAGCGACATCCTGATATTGTAGTCCACTGATGGGGAGAATGTCTGCGATTCTGGCAGCATTGTAGCCACTCAGGTCAGTGGGCATCGTGAAGCGCACTGTGTAGACAATCTCATCACCGTTTGCTGTGAATGTGCCAGGATTTGCTGACTTTTCAAAGTCTGTAACATCCAGAGGAGGATAGATTGTAACATCGTCATCCACGTCAGGATCATCCGGGAATTCCCCGCCAGCAGGTCTGAAGCGAAGCTCTGCGGTGTTGGTGATGCTTCCGCTGACCCAACCTGAAATCTGGAATGTGAGGGCAAGCTTGATTTCAAGACCGGCAGCAGCTGTGAAGTTTGCGCCGATAATGTCATAATAGAGGTTGCCATCATTATCCGTGAGCATGGTTACGGTTTCGGCGTTTCCAGTGCCGATTGTGAGTGATGCAATGCCTTGGTATGCAAGTCCTGTAGCTGGGAGAATATCGGAAATTCTTGCTCCATTGTAACCACTCAGGTCATTTGGCATGGTGAAGCTGACTGTGTAGATAATCACATCGCCATTTTGCTTGAATGTTCCAGGATTGGCTTTCTTTTCAAAGTCATCCACTAGAAGTGGCGGTTTGATTGTCTCGTCATCTTCTGCATTGGGGTCAACTGGGAAGTTTCCGCCTGTAGGTCTGAAGCGAAGCTCTGCTGTGTTGGTGATGTCTCCGCTGACCCAGCCTGAAACCTGGAAGGTGAGTGCAAGCTTGATTTCCAGTCCAGCAGAACCTGTGAAGGCTGCTCCAACGATGTCATAATAGAGATTACCGTTTCCATCTGGTTGCATTTCGGCTGGTATTGCTGCATTGGTCCCGATTATCAGAGAGGCGGTATTCATATAGGCTAAGCCTGTTGCCGGGAGTATGTCTGAAATACGAGCAGCGTTGTAACCACTAAGGTCAGCAGGCATGGTGAAGCTGACTGTGTAGGTAATCTGATCGCCGTTTTGTTTGAATGTTCCGGGATTGGCGGTTTTGGTGAAGTCATCCACATCCATTGGTGGGTAGATAGTCTCATCATCGTCCGCATCCGGGTTATCCGGGAAGTTTCCATCGGCGGGTTTGAAGCGAAGTTCAGCAGTATTGGTGATTTCGCCGCTGACCCAACCAGCAATTTGGAATGTGAGAGCAAGCTCAATGTCTAAACCAGCAGCTCCGATGAAATCAGCTCCTGTGATGTCATAATAGAGGTTGCCGCTTCCATCTGGGTGCATATCGACTGGAGTGGCAGCATTGGCACCGATTCTCAGGCTTGCGAAGTTCATATAGGCTAAGCCTGTTGCCGGGAGTATGTCTGAGATACGAGCAGCGTTGTATCCACTCAGGTCGGTGGGCATTTTGAAGCTTACTGTGTAGATAATTTGGTCGCCATTTTGTGTAAATGTTCCAGGATTAGCAGTTTTTAAGAAATCATCCACATCCAGTGGCGGGTAGATGGTTTCTTCGTCTTCTGCTTCAGGATCATCGGGGAAGTTTCCGCCTGTTGGTCTGAAGCGAAGTTCGGCTGTATTAGTGATGCTTCCGCTGACCCAGCCATCAATTATGAATGTGAGAGCAAGCTCGATTTTTAAGCCGGCAGAACCTGTGAAGGCTGCTCCTGTGATGTCATAATAGAGGTTGCCGTTTCCATCGGGCTGCATGGTGATGGAATCTGCTGCTGCGTTACCAATCTTCAAGCTAGCAATGTCTTGATATGCAAGACCAGAAGCAGGAAGTATGTCAGTGATTCTAACTCCGTTGTAACCTCTGAGGTCGGCGGGCATGGTGAAGCTTACTGTGTAGACTATCACATCGCCGTTTTGTTTGAATGTTCCAGGATTGGCGGTTTTGGTGAAGTCGTCAACGATGAGTGGCGGGGTGATTGTTTCTTCGTCTTCTTCGTCGGGATCATCCGGGAAAACACCATCAGCTGGTTTGAATCGAAGCTCAGCAGTATTGGTGATGTCTCCGCTGACCCAACCATTAATTTGGAAGGTGAGAGCAAGCTCTATGACCTGACCAGCAGCACCTGTGAAAGCAGCACCGGTGATGTCATAATAGAGGTTGCCGTTTCCATCCGGAAGCATGGTGACAGATTGCGCAGCATTTCCACCAATCTTTAAGCTTGCAATACCTTGATATGCAAGACCCGTAGCTGGGAGTATGTCAGATATTCTGGCAGCATTGTAGCCCCTGAGGTCTGTGGGCATGGTGAAGCTGACAGTATATACTATCTCATCGCCATTTTGTCTGAATGTTCCGGGATTTGCTGTCTTTATGAAGTCATCCACATCCAGAGGAGGATAAATGGTTTCTTCATCTTCGGCATCCGGGTCATCCGGGAATGGTGAGCCGTAAGGTTTAAAGCGAAGCTCGGCGGTGTTGGTGATTTCGCCACCCGTCCAACCGGCAACGCGGAAGGTGAGAGCAAGCTCAATGACAAGATCGGCAGAACCAGCGAAGTCCGCACCGGTTATGTCAATATAGAGGTTGCCATTTGTATCCGTGAGCATGGTTACAGGAGTTGCAGCTCCAGAGCCGATTTTTAGTGTTGCAATGTTTTGATAAGCTAGACCACTGGCGGGTAATATGTCAGTGATTCTGGCAGACTCATAACCACCGATGTCATCGGGCATTGTGAAGCTGACAGTATAGACGATTTCATCGCCATTGTCTCTGAATGTGCCTGGGTCTGCATTTTTCTCAAAGTCAGTTACAATGAGAGGTGGCAGATATAGGCTATCATAGTAGAAAGTATGGACATAAGGTACTTGCACTCCTGCGTCATAGACAAAGAAGCTCAAGTTATCTAGCACATAGTCCACTTCGGCTTCTTGGGGAGAATGCCAACCCCAAATGATGCTAAGAGCACCGGGCAGTGGGTTGTATCTGGACACGTTGACGCTGTCATATCCGAATGTTGGATTTGCAATGACACTTCCACCAAGGTCTAGAGGAATACCCACATAGCTGCCATCGGGCTTAACCACCGCTGGGTCTATGGAGGTCTTTGTCACATTATCGTCCGTGGGAGCATAGACTTCTCTAGCAGGAGGATTCTCAAACTCTTGTCCACGGTGCAACATTTCGATGGGTGTGTAGAAGTTATCTGCTGTGTAGATTGCCGTATAGGTCTGGATTCTGGTATATGCTATGTCTTTACCCAAGACCCAGAGCTTACCATTGTTGGCAATGTCCACGCTGAAGTTGAATGTGCCGTCTTTGTATGTCTGACCGCCGAGGATGTTGCCTGTTTGATATAACCCGCTGTTGTATGCTGCATTGAATTGGGCTTCATCATATGTTGCCAAGTTGAAATTGGGGTCAGATGAATCATAAGGAATGAATAGGTAACGCAAATCGGTGAGTTCAGGATCCACGGTGAGGTTCAATTGTGCGCTGGTGACGGAACCTGGAACTGTAACAGTTACATTGACTGTATCTGTTGGTGTGTTGCCGTTTGCGTCTTCCACCAGATAAATTTTCGATGTGGGTCTGGTGAAGTTGATGTCTGTGCCAGGAACGGTGGGAGCTCCGCGCATGAATGTAATCTCGTAGTTATAGAAGTTGTAGAGACCACGCGTTGCGTCGTTGCCCGCTGTTCCTCTTTCATATTTGCTGTAATCCCAGCCCCAAGCGATGGAGCCTGAGCCGTCTAGGGATTGTTTGTAAAGGTTACCCACATTGTCGATGAAGAGTACTGCAGATTGATAGGTGCTGATGTTTGCGATATAGGGAAGCTCGTTGAGCTGAGTTCCCGTATAGTCGAAGTTGTCCACATCAACAACCAAACCTATCCAAGATCTCTCGTCTTCTTTGACAACTGGTACGCTGGTTTCTTCCGTGACTCCCGCTGGTAGGTTTGCAGAGGTGATATTGTGGCACCAAGCACCTGTGTAGCTAGCGGAGGCAACATAGAAGTTACCGCTGTAAACGCCATTGACTCTGCGGATTACATAGACCAACCTTCTGCCTTGAGCATCGAGGGGATAGTCGTATGTGTGGCTGGTTGCGTTACCGGAGTCTGTGGTTTCCATATACTTTTTGTCGTAAATGGTTGGATGCAAGCCATCTCCCATTTGTGACCACTGACCGAATCTATTATATGAGTTGTATTGAGCCAAAAAGTCAGAGGTGCTGGTGGGTCCAGAGAAGACAGGTCCTATGACATTATTCATGTATCCTTGGGTATCGCCATCGCCAAGGGTTTTCAGCAAGGTGGCGTTTGTCTTATAAACGCTGTGTTTACCGCCGTTGGTGGTGGTGAACAAAGGTCCGTCTGTGGCAAAGCCGTAGTTCACGTTCCAGCCGTAGTACCAAACCCTGCCATATATGTCTGTGACATAAGAGGCATAACGACCTGCTGTGACTCTAGCAACTGCTGGTGTAAATGAGTACAAGCCGTCTGAGGAGCTCAGGTCAAATACAATTTGCTCTGGAGTGGTGATTGACCTGGATCTACCAGTGGGGTTGTAGTACAGGGGACCGCCAGCACTTCTCAGATAGGAGCTGGTGGAGCTGGTGGGGGAGGCTTCGTAGTTAGTTCCCCATTTGAAAGCTCTACCATCGCTGGTGGAAGCCATGGATGAGTTGAACTCTGCAGATATGCTGGTGACAGTCATGTTGTTGAAAAATTCAACTTTGGTTGGGTTTGCTCTAGTGGTTGTGTTACCATGTCCCAGCTGACCATATGTGTTGGAACCCCAGGAATAAACATCTCCTGAAGAATCAAGGAGTATGCCATGGGTGTATCCCAGAGACATATCAACTACGTCGATTCCATCAAAACCGGGTTGATGTACAGCTGTTCTTTGATAAGCTGCGCTAGCTGTGGGAATCCTGCTGCCAGCAGAGTAGCCCCAAGCATAGATTTTACCATCGTCAGCCAGTGCATAGGTGGCACTGGAGGCTTCTGTGGTAGTCCACATTTTGGTGATTTTGATACCGTTGAGGCTTGTCACCACTGTGGGTAGTAAGTTCACCGCTGTGACGGTGTTGTTGCCCATTTGCCCTTCGTTGCCTTTACCCCAAGCATAGAGCACGCCGTTGTCGTCAAGGGCGTAGTTGGTATGGTATCCGCCCTCTATCCGCACGATGTTGATGTTGTTGTCAACGAAGTACGGAACTCTTCTCATGCCGCCCGCATAATATGAAGATGTCACTCCAGGTAAGCCAAGCATACCGTGGGAGTTGTATCCCCATGTCCAAACCTTGCCTGCGGCGTCAAGTGCAATTCCGCCCAGGTAGTTTGTCTTGGCATCTATGAATTTGATAACAGATGCCTGTTCGCGAGTCGGCGCATCGGGAATTTGGCTTGATGCACTTACTACTGATGAGCCCAGTGGCATTAGGCTTGCCAGAATGAGCAGGGTCAATAGTAAGGACAAAAGCTGTTTCCCAGTTTGTTTCGCCTTTCTCATTAGTATTCCTCCAAAAATTTGATGTGTTTTGCGAGGGTTTGCGTAGGTTTTGCGAGGGTTCTGCGAGGGTTCTGCATTGTTATGGATTGGTTTATCGATGGGTATTTGCTGGGATATACGAAGTTATGCGTGGTATCTGCTAAGATATGCGTAGGTACTGCGATGTTAATATGGATTTTCGATGGATATTATGCAAGTATACTGCTAGATTTGTTGCTTTTGCGAAGAGTGTATTCGTGCTTTGATTGAGTTGTGCCATAAATGTTCCTTTTCCCGAATTATTCCTTCCATGGAACAACCCGAGTGCAGAGCCTCCTTACTATGCTTTTCAGATCATTTATGCAAAGGGTTTCATTTGGCTGTCGGAAACAATCCAGTGTCATTCTGAGGGAGCTCGCGACCGAAGAATCTTATTGTGTAGTGTTCTTATTTCCAGTTGTCTTCATTGTTGGTTCTCAGGATGATACTAATAACCTTCAACCTTTCTGTGGGTCTTTGCTGGGATTTGCGGTGAAATAATTGGTGTACGCTCGCTTTAATATGCTGGAAAATTTGCGTTGTATATCCAACGGAATTGCGGAAATTTGCCTAAAAATCGCCACAGTTTTCCGTTTTTGGCAATAGAAAGGAGCAGGGTACGCATATTGTACGCTGCTCCTTCCCCTCTGTGGGGGCTCTTCCCACCCAATATATGGGGTGCCAGTCCCTAAGCTAAGGACATGGGAATGAAGCCGCTCCTATTGTGTGCTTTGCTAAATTCTTGCTTACTCTTCAGGCTCTGGACGTTCTCGAATGGGAGGTTCGCCTGAGCTGGAATTCGACCAGGTTTTTTCCATTTCAGCCCAATCCCAATTGGGTATCAGTTCAGTCCAAAACTCGTATTCGAAATCTTGTCCTGGTACAAGCTTTTCAATCTTGTATTCCGCTTCGTGGGAGTTGGAAGCTTCTTGGATTGCGATATAGTACCAAGCGGTTTTGTTGGCGTTGTCCACCCAGTTTTTCATTTCATCTGGAAGTAAGTCGTCAATTGTCTCAGGTACACGTTCTAACATTCTATTGACCAAGGTGGCGTACTCCGCTCTGGTGATGGGTTGATTAGGTCTGAAGGAACCATCCGGATAACCATTGACCCAACCTAAGGCAGCTGCATAGCGAATGTCGTTTTCAGCCCAGTGTCCTGTGATGTCAGTAAATTCGACACCTTCTGCTATTGGATCACGGAATTGTTGCCTAGCGAAGCGGGCTGCTATGGCTGCCAGTTCGCCTCTGGTGATGGAGCCATCTGGTCGGAATGTGCCATCGGGGTATCCATTGACAATTCGCATAGCACTCATTGTAGATACAGCGTTATTGTACCAGACATCGGATCTCACATCTGTGAAGTAGTTGATTTGAGTCCAGTTGCGTGTGCGGGTTGGTTGATCTAGCAGTCTGAAGAATACAGTTGCTACTTCAGCTCTAGTGATATTTCTATCAGGTCTCACCGTATCGTCTGGATATCCAATCATGTATGCAACGTGATCCTCAATGAACCCAATGGGAGGACCCTCATCTTCGATGATAGTGGGTGGGGTGCTTGGTGTACCTGGTGTTGTGCCACCACCTGTACGGTAAGCATTAGTAAAGGTTGGTGGTGGATTCGTTGTAGTTCCGGTTGGTCCTGGATAATTCACAGTAGCTACTAGGTTTGCTCCTGATGCGATGACAATCACTTCAATTGTATGCACTGAGTTGTCATACACCCAGTTTCCACCGACAGGAACTTCTCTAACAGTATATGTATATGTTCCTGGAGCTGTGAGGGAAGTGATAGTAGAAAATTTGATATTGCCGTTGAGATCGTTGGTTCTTCTTTCGATTTCTGTATCAGCACTATCTCGCAGAATAAACTCGAATTGCCCTGCCGACAAAGCCGGTGCTCCAGCACCAGTAACTACCTTCTTGGCTTCAATCACTGCACTTGCTGGATTGTAACCACCTTGGGTAACTGTCTCATCGTCTTCGCCCACTTTGTTTTGACCGTAGAAGAGCTGGGCCTTATTTTCGATGTCTCCATAAGCACTGGGTAATACATTGAACTTGACGCTGATTTCAACTTCGGCACCAACAGATAGTTTTGCCAAACCATTGGCGTTAATCTCGACTGTGAGCACACCTGCTACAGCATCGTTGACTATTGAATAATCAGTGTTTAGTACTAGTGTGGTTGTTGCTCCGCCTGTGCTTTTGACTGTCAGGGAAACTACCGAATCATAGGTTACCTTCGTTTGGTCGTAATCATCGACTATTCTAATGTATCCGCCGATGTTGTTGAACTTATCCACATCGTCTGGGAGCGTCCAACTCACCGAATAATCTAGAGTTCCGCCTGGGGTGTAGGCATTTTGTACAGCGTCTTTAGAGAAGTCGCTCTCATCAATTGTGACTGTAGTACCACCGCTGAGTTTGTCATCATAACGAAGCTCTGCATCGTTTATGATACTTCCTGTCGCTGCTGTTGCCACATCGAATCTCAGTTCCAGTATGAGTTCCCATCCTGCGTATTGGTCGAGGTTGATATGACCAGCTACATTGCGGTCAATGGTGACTAGGAATAAGCCGGCTGATGAATCATCGTAGTCATACTCACTTTGATCGAGTGGTTTGGGAAGTGAAGTGCTAGTTGCTAAATAGAAATCTGCAATTCTTCCATTTTCCAGTTGCGTTGCTGTGAATGTATCGAAGATTTCGATTTTGTCAATCTTGTCGATGTCATCAGGTATAGTCACGCTGATTTTGTAATCCAGTGTTTCTCCAGGCACATAGCGGCTCTGGGCTACTGTCTTCTGGAAGTCGTCTTGTTCTACTTCTTCAAAGTCTTCTCCATCGGGAATACCAGTAGTTGTGTAATGCAATTCAGCGTCGTTTCTGATAAGTCCTGTTGCAGTAGGCAGTACATCAAATTCTACTTTGAGTATAACTTTTTCGTTTGGTGAATTTTGTGCTTGAGTAAGGCCCGCAGCAGTTACTGTGATAGTCACAGAATTTGTTCCAGTATAGCCGATTGTGAAGCCTGAACCTTGAACAAGCTCTGTGTTACCGATGTACATACTGACAACCCTTTTGAAAGCAACTTTAGTATTATCAAAGTTGTCTTTTACATCAAGTGTTACAATATTACTTGTGTCGGTGGGTAGTGTCCAACTGACTGTGTAGTCTATGGTGCCGCCTGGGGTATACGTCTTTAGATCAGCATCCTTTGTAAAGTCCACATCATCTATGATGACTGTGCCACCGCCGCCTGGAGTGAGTCCGTAAGATATATCAGCATTGTTGATGATTCTACCAGTTGCATCGGCTCTCACTTTAAAATCTACGGTTAGAATGAGCTTTGTTCCACCCATACCACCGAAGTCCCAATATGGAGTGAGCAGAGGGTCGCGGTTAAGTGTCACTTTCAAAACACCTGGTGTTGTGGTGTTATCTAGACTGTAGTGAGTACCTTCGTCTAGCAGTAGACCATCAACCGTTAAGTCCGCACTTCCAATTACATAGTCGATTAGATCGATTGATTGGAAATAGTCGTCAATGATATCGATATATGTGCGATTTTCGAGACCTGTTGGAAGTGTCACGTCAATGGTGTAGGTTATGGTGTCACCAGGAGCGTAACGGCTTTGGCTCGCTGTCTTCGTCATGTCGGTCTCGTAAACTGTCTCGGTATCTCTGCCGTCGGGTTTTGTGTTGGTATTGTAGAACATTTCCGTGTTGTTCACGATGTCGCCTGTGGCTGTGGGGAGTACATTGAAGCTCAGTTTCAATTCCACTACCATTTCATCGTCGATTTTGAGAATACCAGCAGGTGTGAATTCCACTGTGAGCATTCCTGCCTGTGGAGTGTTGTTATTTACAGTATAATCTGTGGCTGTAAGTACAGTAACAGCACCTGTTGTTGGGTCAATTATGCTTAGTACTACTGTTCCATCCCAAGAAACTTTAGTTTGGTCATAATCGTCAACGATTCTTATTGCGGTAATGTCATCCACATCATCGGGGAGTGTCCAGGTGATGGTGTAGTTGAGCTTGTCAGTCACGCCAGGAACATATCTGTTCAACTCGGCATGTTTCTTTAGGTTTTCGTTAATATCTTCCCTGCCACGACCACCTATACCGTTGTTGTCCCAAATTTCTGCTGTATTAACGATTGTTCCAGCAGCTGTTAGGGATACTTCGAAGTCAACAGTCAGAGTTAAGACCTCTCCAGCGTAACCTGTGAAGTTGTAGTGACCTTGTGCTAAATCAATCGTGACTTGGAAAGTCTTAAATCCCGTTTGAGGATCGATTGGTTTGTCGTCTGTCGAGTATTCGCCTAATCCGAGGGTATGTGATCCGATTGTCACAACTTCGCTGTTAGGTACATATTGTAGTGTGTCAGGATCGTATATATCTTTTAGGTCGATCCATGTCCGTGTGCCAACATCAGCGGGGAGTGTGAACTCGATGGTATAAGTTATTATATCGCCAGGTCCGTAGTAACTCTGGGAAGCTGTTTTTATTACATTTCCTTCCGGAACGATTTCGAAATCCTCGCCAGCTTTCTTAGTGTTAAAGAATAATTCAGCCTTGTTTTCTATATCGCCTGTAACCTGTTGTTCCACGTTGAAAACTGTCTTCAGCTCTATAATCGCACCAGGAATTAATGTGGTAACTAATTCGTTAGTTTGTTGATCTTTAAGGAATGTAATTACCAATTTATCTGTTGCTGTGGTAGTGTCGATTGTGTAGTCTGCTGGTGCTAATGGAGCTGAAGGATCAAAGGGAACTAGAACGGTCGGAACACCAGTATTGGGGTCAATCATACTCAAGATCAGACTATCGAAGTTAACCATGGAATCATCGTATGTATCGACTATTTCCAAATCGGTGAGTCTACTCACATCTACATCGTTGGGTAGTGTCCAAGAGATTGTGTAGTCAAGTACACCGCCAGGAGCGTATGAGCTTTGAGTAGCATTTTTGCTGAAGTCATCGATATTGAAGATGGTCTCTTCAGCGGTGACTGGTGGAGTTGCTGGACCACCGCCTACTGGGGTGAAGGTTAATTCAGCGGTGTTTGTGATGTCGCCACTTTGCCAGCCAGCAACTATGAAGTTTAGGACTAGCTCAATGGTTTCTCCACCTACTATGTTATTTGCAGACCAGTCCACATAGTAGGATACTGTATCGTTCACTATATCAGTAGTAAGTGTGACCACTTGAGTCTGACCATTGATTTTTAGCTCCGCTAGGCAATTGCCAGTTGCACTGTCTACATCATAGACAAGCCCAGCGGGAACATTGTCAAGGATTGTTGCTCCTACATAGCCTGATACATCAGCTGGTAATGTGAAGCTGAGAGTATACTCAATTTTGTTTCCGTTGCCTATGAAGAACATTGGGTCAGCGGTTTTTTCAAAGTCGCTGGGGTAGACATTCACTTCATCTTCACCGAATATGTCATTATTGATGATTAATTGTGCTTCGTTTGTTATGACGTCATCAGCTGTTTGTAAGACTGTAAACTCAGTTTCTAGCTCAATGCGTACACCTTGTCCGAGGTTTACAAGCTCAATTATTCCAGTAGGCAAAAACGCAATTGTAATGTTGCCGCCAGTATCATTTAAGCTGTAATGGGTACCTTCAATGAAAAGTGTTTCGTTCGCTAGCCCACGATTAGCAATGAAGAAATTGATACCTGTGTTTACATTAAAGGAAACCAATGAGTTGTCATAGCTGTCCACTATCATAACATCATCTGCTGCATCAATTGGTTTGAGCAAGGTGAAATCAATTGTGTAGGTCAGAGTGTCACCTGGCATATAAAGCAGCATATCAGCCTTTTTGCTAAAGGGTAAACCGCGTAAGGTTGTGATGTCGTAGTAGTAAAAATGTGCTCCAAAATTTATTGTTGAACTTTGTATACTCACATAAACATGGTTTTCGCCTTCGTCTAGGTTCAACTGTGTTGTCGTCATACCAGAACCGATAACAAATGTATCATCAACATGCAAGAATCGTCTACCTTCTTCTTGCAATCCTGTCTTTATAATATCTCCAGGTGCAGCACCAGTAGTCTCAAGGTTTTCTATATACTCTTTGGTGAGTGGTAAGTAAATTGTAGTATTAAATGGGTCACTGATTGTACCAGCACCATCTATGGGATGAGTGTTTTCTCCAGCAAGGCTTTCCATATAAATATATGGACCGGTCGGAGGAGCTTTTATTGTTATTTCATAGTACTGTATTGTCGGGTTATATGGATAATTTTCCACAAATACTGCCCATAGTGTTTCATCAGGTGAACCCACAGGTAGAGATAGTACAAATGAACCATCGATGATAGTAAGATTATTATCTGTAATGCATCGCGCTGCTCCAACATAATATGGGTTGCTTGTTAGTTCAGCTTCGACATCAATTAATAGATACTCTCCCAAATAGTCGGAAATGAAATTTACATAGTCTGCATTATTGAACAGATACTTTACTGTTCCTGCCATTCCTGGCCTTGCATCTATTGTGTAATCTGTTTCACCTAAAACTAACTGTATAACACGTGCAGTTGGGTTATTTTTATCGAAACTTAATGGCATCAACTGCAGACCGCCGCCACTACCGAGTAGGTTACCCACCTCCATGCTAGCGCTACGGTTAAGTGGTACTATTTCAAGAGGGCTTCTTGTGCTACTGTGTCCAACAATACTTGCACCAGTCCAGTTTATCTCGTTAGCAAACACAGTCACAGCATAATACTTTTCAATCTGCCCATTACCGGAGGTGACATGGAGATAGAAGGTGACTTCTGTTTTCCAAGTGAAGTAATTGTCTAACCTGTCCACCATTTGTACTTCATTAGTAAAAGCTGCATCATCATACATGATGAAAGTTGCATCTTGACCTACTGCAATGAAGTTTCTGTGGATAACTACAGGTACTGTGGGGTCAGCAAAGGTTGCAGGCAATCCCAGTGATGCAATATAGGGATCCGCTGGGGAGTTGCCGCCGCCGATGGGCCAACCGCTTGCTGGTATAACTGGTATTCGATAAACTTCTACCAAATCGGTGTTACGTCCGCCGATGTCTCCCAGAGGATCTGGGGTGGAGCTAATATTGTATGATGGTCCAATCCAGCCTGCGGCGTTTATTGCCCTGATTTCAAAGGCATATTCTACTTCGTTCTCTAAAGACACACCATTGGGTAGTGTTTCAAAGAGGATATACCATTTGTTGATATCATCGTCAAAGGTGAGGTCGTCTTTGTGGAACCTAATCCAGTCGAAATTATCGATTTTAATCTCGAAGTATTCCGGCTCGCCGATGAGGGGTGCTGCCCAGCGGAGGGCTGTTTTTCTGTCACCAGGAAGCTCTTCCACTTCTGTGGGAGGTCCGATGGCAAGAATGATTTCTTCATCGTCTTCAGCATCGGGATATTCGGGATAATCATCGCCGATGGGCTTGAAGTATAGTTCAGCTACGTTTTCAATGTTGCCGCTCACCCAGCCGTCAACTGTAAATTCAAGGACCAGGGTGACAACTTTGCCAGCAACACCGGTGAACTCGTCGCCTATAAGCTCATAGGATATTGTGTTGTCTTCGATTTCCACTGCCACAAACCTTGCTTGACCGTCCACTATGTAAGTGGCAACGTTGTTGTAGACAAGTCCTGCTGGAGGAAGCACATCCACAATCTTTGCAGACTCGTAACCGTGGAGGCTATCGGGCATAGTGAAGCTTATTGCATAATTAATTATGTCGCCGTTCTTCGTAAACAAGCCTGGGTCTGCGGTTTTTTCCAAATCGTCTATTTCGATGGGAGGTATATACAAGCTGTCATAGAAGAAGTCATGGACAAAGGGAGCAAGTGCGCCGTTGTCATACACCAAGAAGCTGGCATCGTTTAGTTGATAATTAACAACTGCTTCCTGTGGTGTATGGAAGCCCCAGAACACTCCCAGGTTACCAGGTAGTGCATCGTAGCTTGATATGCTCACCACATCATAGCCGAAGGTGGGGTTGGAGATGACATTTCCGTCCACGTCCACTGGGATTCCAATGTAGCTGCTATCCGGCTTGACATTTGCAGGGTCAGCGGATGTTTTTACCACATTTTCATCGGTGGGGGCATAAACTTCTCTGCCAGTTCCACCAAATTCCACACCTTGGTGCATCGCTTCGATGGGTGTATAGAAGTTGTCAGCATAGTAAATGCCTGTATAGGTCTGAACTCTTGTGTATGCAATGTCGCTGCCCAAGATCCAGAGTTTACCATTGTTGGGGATTTCAACGTCAAATGCGAAGCTACCGTTTTTAAAGGTCTGTCCACCCAAGAGGTTTCCTGTAGCGTATTGACCAGAGCTGTATGCGGCGTTGAATGCACTTTCATTGAACTCAGTTCTATTGAAATTGCTGTCGTTTAAATCAAAGGGAATGAACACATAGCGCAAATCCGTCAGTTCCGGCTCCACTGTGAGGTTCAATTGGGTGCTGGTGACGGCACCTGGTACTGTGATGTTTACGCTCACTGTGTCTGTGGGGGTGTTGCCATTTGCATCTTCCACAAGATAAATTTTAGTGGTGGGTCCGCTGAAGCTTATTTCAGATGCAGGAACCGTGGGTGCGCCGCGCATGAAGGTGATTTCATAATTGTAGAAGTTGTACAAACCTCTACTGGCGTTGTTGCCCGCTGTTCCGATTTCGTATTTGCCATAATCCCAACCCCAGGCGATGGAGCCTGAGCCGTCTAGGGATTGTTTATATAGATTGCCTGCGTTGTCTATGAAGAGCACCGCTGACTGATATGTGCTTATATTAGCTATATAGGGAAGCTCATTGAGTTGGGAGCCTGTGTAATCGAAGTTGTCGATGTCAACTACGAGACCAATCCATGCTCTCTCGTCTTCCTTCACCACGGGTATGCTAGTTTCATTGGTGACTCCTGCAGGGAGGTTAGCTGTGGTGATGTTATGGCTCCAAGGTCCTGAGTAGCTGTCTGCTGCCACATAGAAGTTTCCGCTGTATGCTCCGTTTTCACGCATTATCACGTAGACAAGCCTTCTGCCTAGAGCATCTAGGGGATAATCATATGTATGGCTTGTGGGTAGCCCGGAATCCGTGGTGACCATGTATTTTTTGTCATATATAGTGGGGTGTAAGCCGTCTCCCATTTGCGACCATTGACCAAATCTGGCATAGGAGTTGTATTGTGCTAAAAAGTCGGAGGTGGAAGTGACTCCAGAGAAGACAGGACCCACCACATTATTCATGTAACCTTGGGTGTCGCCATCGCCAAGGGTTCTCAGCAAGGTTGCGTTGGAAACATATACGCTGTGCTTGCCGCCGTTGGTGGTGGTGAATAAAGGTCCGTCTGTGGCAAAGCCATAGTTCACGTTCCAGCCCATATACCATACTCTGCCATATACATCAGTGAGATAGCTGGCATAGCGTCCTGCTGTTACAAAGGCAACAGGAGGTGCTGATGAGTAGAAGCTGGGAGCGGAGCTAAGGTCGAATGCAATGAGTTCAGGGAGATTCGCCGACCTTGATCTGCCCGCTGTGTTATAGCTGAGAGGTCCGCCTGCGCTGCCGTCGTATGTTCTAACGGAGCTTGCTGCGGTAGCCTCGTAAATGGTACCCCAACGATATGCGTTGCCATCGCTGGTGGAAGCCATTGATGAATTAAATTCAGCAGAGATGCTTGTCACGGTCATGCCACTGAAGAACTCAACTTTGACCGGGTTTGCCTGAGTGCTTGTGTTTCCTTGACCCAATTGACCGTAGGCGTTTGTTCCCCAAGCATAAACTTGACCAGATGAATCAAGGAGTAAGCCATGGGTATAACCCAGGGCAATGTCCACCACATCGATGCCATCGAAGCCTGGTTGGAGTATCGCCGTTCTCTGGTAGGCTGCTGTGGAAGTTGGTATCCTACCGCCTGCCGAGTAGCCCCAAGCATAAATGCTTCCATCGGCTGCTAGGGCGTATGTTGCGCTGGAAGCTTCAGTTGTTGTAAAGACCTTTGTGATGAAGATGCCGTCAAGGCTGGTCACCACTGTGGGAACCAGGTTCACCGCTGTGACGGTGTTGTTACCCATTTGTCCTTCGTTGCCTTTACCCCAAGCATAAAGTATGCCGTTGTCGTCCAGGGCGTAGTTTGTATGGTAGCCGCCTTCGATTTGAACAATATTAATATTGTTGTCAACGAAGTAAGGAACCCTTCTCATGCCACCAGCGTATTCGCCGGTGCCGATACCGAGTCCCAGCATACCGTGGGAGTTGAATCCCCAAGTCCAAACCTTGCCAGCGGCATCCAATGCGATACCGCCAAGATAATTGGTCTTGGCATCAACAAATTTGATTACAGAAACTTGCTCGCGAGTTGGTGCGTCGGGAATATAGCTGCCTGCACTGACAATGACATCATTTGTTAGCAGACCAGTGGGAAGAATCCCCACCAGCATGATTAAAGTCAGTAGGAGCGAAATAAGCTGTTTCCCGGTTCTTTTCGCCTGTTTCATTTTCATCCTCCAATTAGAATTATTTTGAGAATTGTTCTAGTTTGCGTGTGAACATTTGTTTTACCATTTGTTGCTTTTGCTGTGTTGCTTTTATTTTGTTGCTTTTGCGTGGGCTTTGGAAACATTCGGTTTCCATTGTATTTTCCGTGGGTTTTGCAGCTGGGTTGTGATATTGCGCTGGCGCTTTGTAATCTGTTTTTGGATTTGCTATTGCAGGTATTTTTTAGTATCCTCGCACCTTATATCTAAATTAGATTAGAAAGTGGTCTTTCCCGATTATTGTCCAACTGGGTATTCTTGCAAGGTTTGTCGCACCCATCGGTTCTCACAGATTCGTGCCTTCCGTAATCCCTTTAGTTCCCGCTGCCTCTTCATCGCTGAGCCATTTTGACAATTTCTCCAAAATTCGCTTATTGATGTCGGGGGTCGCTAATTGCGAGATTTCTTCGTAGAAGATTCGTGTTAGCACTGGTGTGTTTTCAGGATATTTTGTGTATCTTGTTTCCATCTGCTCACAGAGATATGAAAGATATGTCTTTATGCCTGGGCGAAGAAACATATTTTTCATAATCATCTGTCACCACCCCCTTATCTATTTGTCTTTGCTAAATAAGTAGGGTCATAATTTGAATTACATTAGCTGTTAATGTAGAAATTTTTGTGGAAAGATTTTAGCAAGCTTTTCCATATAGTTTAAGACCTCCTTATATAATACTAAGAAGCGTAGATTAGTTGAGAATTTCCACCCATTTTTCATATTTCGTATTGGTTCCCGATACATAAGTATCTTTATACTCATATGAATGGCTGTTTGTCGCTTCTTGTACAGCAATGTAATACCAAGCGCTTGTGTTTGCATTGTCCGTCCATGTAATCATAGTGTCGTGGAGCAGGTCATCAATTGACTCTGGAATGCGCTCCATCATCCTATTTACCAAGGTCATGAACTCCGCTCTTGTTATCGGCTGATTGGGTCTGTATGTTCCATCGGGATAACCATTGACCCAGCCAATGGCGGCGGCGTATTGGATGTCATGGGAAGCCCAGTGTTCTTCAATATCGGAGAAGAGCATTTCACCGAGGGGCATCTCCCAGGTTCCCCTGGCAAAGCGAGCCGCAATGGTGGCAAGCTCCGCTCTGGTTATGGAGCCAGATGGTCTGAAGGTTCCGTTGGGATAACCATTAACTATGCCCATCTTGCTCATGACGGATACAGCTTCGTTGTGCCAATTGGATGAAACCACATCGCTGAAGTTATTGGCAGTTGCCCAGTTTTCCAATCTCGCTTCATTACTGAGCAGCCTATAGAAGACCGTTGCCACTTCTGCCCTTGTCACATTTTGCTCGGGGCGGACTGTTCCATCGGGATAACCCATGATATATGCGCTATGGTCGGAGGTGAACAAAGTCAATGGGACATCCTCTTCTTCCAGAATCAGAAGCTCCTCTTCTTCTTCGTCTTCAACCGGACCATCGCTTTCCGACTCACCAGGTATGCCTTGGTTGCGAATGACAATATCGATTTCAGTATCTAGAGATAGGGGAGGAACGGTGAAGGTTACATAGCGTTCGGAAGAGCTTCCCAAGACACTACTGCCCACTGATACTGTTTGACCAATGATACTAAATGAGCCATCGATGCTTTCTTCTTCCACCAATTGATATGTTCTTCCACTGGGAAGGTCAGGGATTGTGGTATGCCCCTCGTTGGCAGGGATTGGATAGCGGCCCACTCGGACCCAATTGTCTTCATCGTCTCTGACATAAAGCTCCACCCAGAATATGCCTTCGATTTCTGATAAGCCACCAAAATCGTCATAAAGCACCTTGGAGACTTGTAGAGTGGCTGTGCCTCCATAGTATCTGTTTATGAATTCCGGATATGAATTTTCATCAGGGTCTTCATCATTTAGATAGTTCACCCTGGCAACAAGACCGCTGGCTCCTTGGGTAACTATGATTTCCACATCATGTTCGCTCTCGTCTGCATACCAGCCGTAATAGCTACCATCGCTCATGGTTTCTTTTATGATGTAATAATAAGTTCCCTGTTGGCTGAATTCCAAGACAGGAAAGGCTATGTTTCCAGCTGCATCATTGGTAGCAGTGGCTATTTGGTAACCACCATCGTAAACAGTAAAGCTGAATTGACCAGCCGACATGGAAGCACCTTCCCCTGTGATGGTCTTTCTTGCCCTGAGCCTTACAATTGCTTGTCCTGGAGGCGGAGGTGGAGGACCACCACCGTCTAATGGAGCAAGGCTTGCACTGTCGGATTTTACGAGGGTTAGGGTTCCATCTGGAGCTGCTGGGGAGGGTCTCGCCACATGATAGAGGCTACCAGTGCCGGTGAGAGCTCGGGTGGCACTTTCGGATATATCGAAGGCATAGGTCATTTCCACCGTATCGCCGGCTGTCAATGCACTGCTTAGTAATACGACCTGGAGAGAACCGTCTTCGTTTTGCACAGCTTCTATGTCTTCGGCATCATCTTCGCCGATTTTTATGCTTCCCACGCCTGTGTATACCAAATCCTCGGGATAATTATTTGATATGGTGATTTGCGAAGTGGTACTCAGGTCATCGGGAAGGGTGAAGCTATTGGTGAATACAACGCTTTGTCCGCTAGTTGACATGGTGTATTCTTCAAGGGAGGCAGTGAGAGCATAATCGCTGATTTCTGCAGCTCCTTGGCTTTGACCAAATAGCGTATCATCGTAATATAATGCGGCAATGTTGCTGATTAGTTCTGCAGCATCTTCACCTTCTTCAGGTGGCAATGCATGAAATCTCAGTATGAGTTCCACTGGAGCCTCGTCCTGCATCTTTGCTAAACCAGAGGGATTCAATGTAATAGATAATTCACCAGTGTCTTCATCATTATCTACATCAAAATCCACATCAGGGTCAAGGTCTACTCTTCCGCCAATGAGATTTACAGTAAATGCTGTTATTGAATCAAAGCTGATTTCACTGGGGTCGTAGTTATCCACAATGAGCATTTCAGATATGGATATCATTGCTTCAGGCAGCACCCAAGATATTGAGTAGTCAAGCTCCCCACCTGGGGCATATATAGGGCTGAGGCTTGTCTTCTGGAAAGGATTGCCTCTATATACTTTGATATTGTAATAAGAATTTAAATTACTAGCTGGGCTGTAAATGCTTAAATATATCTGGTTTTCGCCAATTTCCAAAGGAAACTCGCCAGTTGCTTCTTCGCAGGTTTCATCTGTGTAGAGAACGCTATAACCACTACCTGTCATTCGTACATCCCCGATGACACCCATTGGGTTGGGGTTTTCGATGCTTTCCTTTGACAGGGGAAGATATATAATACCCGTGTAAGGATTTCCCAGACTACCCTCTCCGCTTAAGGGGGGGTGGGTACGTTGTCCAGCAAGACTGGACATATATACAACCTCGCTGGTGGAGGCAGGAGCAACAAGGGTTATTGTGTAATAATAGGTGGAAGGGTTGAAGCCGTAGTTTTCCACGTATTTTGCCCAAACAACGACCCTCTCTCCGAGTTCCAGCTCCACAGGATATAAGCTGGGATTCGTATGTTCCCAGATAACATCGATGGTGCTGCTGGTGCGGCAGTTGCCTGAGGCGATGAGGAAAGCATCATCATAACTGGGGTCTGTGTAGAGATACTTCGTAGTGTTTGAGATACTAGGTCTCATATCCACAGTGTATCTCAGCTCGTCTTTGTCCAGGGTAATGTTCATATTCGATGGGTTATTGATGTCGGTGCTCAGTCTTTCGATTTCTACCCCTTTGTTATTTCTAGAGCCGACTGAGGGGGTGATTCTTCCTGCGAGGGCGGGTGTATCGATGCCAAATACAAGGGTTACTAGGAGAATTAATGCTAATAATAGCGCCGGAAACCGCTTACCGGCTTTTTTTGTGAAGTTCATAATAATGTTGACCTCATTTTTTTATTTGCGCAAGTTGTTGCAACTACAGGGTTTTTGCGTGTTTTGCGCCTTTGGTTGATTACTCTTCAATTCGTAACCTAGTGAAAGGGTTTGTATTTATGCAAGATTATCGGATTTAATCAGAGGTATTCTATACAACTTTTCCCAGTTTTTCAACAATTTGTTAACATTTTGTGAAATTGTAATGAAACTGAAACATAAGGGAATGGAGCTTGAAATCTGAGACTTTGCAGCATCTAATCATGTTTTAGTTTCATATGTTTTTGTGGGATTATTTTGTATAGCAAACTTTTCCTCTTGCATATTATGCGTTTGATGCCTTTGTATACATATTATATATAGGGTTAAAAACATCATTACATTAGCCGAAACCCATGCAATTACTACATTTCTTCAACATAAAGCATGAGCAAAACAGTCCAGTTTTCAAATAAAAAGAAATGCTCCCCAAACCCAAACAAACGGGTAAGGAGAGCAAGGAATACCTTACAGTCTATTAACTGATGAGCAGCTTATGTATGGTGAAGCTTCAATATGGCAAAGTTTTCGTAGGGCGCGGCATCCCTGACGCGCCGCAAGCATCCACGGTAACACCAACACCGGCTTCCACGACAACACCAGCACCGGCTTCCACGGCAACACCGGTGTCGGTTCTGTAGGGCGCGGCATCTCTGACGCGCCGCGAACATCCACAGCAACACCAACAACGCATCAAAAATCACCGACCCGAAACACGCCGTGCATCAATAATAACCAAACCCAACGCGCCGCCGTTGCATGAAATTCACAGCAACCCGGCGGCGCGTCAGGGATGCCGCGCCCTACGAAATATATTGCTAGGTATACAAACTCAGTTAATCACCTATTTCTGCAAACCATATCATCAACCAGACCTGGAATTTGACCATTGTTTTTCGAAGAGAGCCCAATCCCTGTTGGGAATCATTTCCAGCCAATACTCATACTCAAATTGCAAGCCAGGTACAAACTCTTCATTTTTGAAATCAGGCTCATGGGAGTTTGTGGCTTCCTGTACAGCTAAGTAGTACCAGCTGCTTTGGTCGGCATTATCAGTCCAGTGAATCATTTCTTCCACCAACAGATCCTCCACAAATTCAGGAACACGCTCCAGCATCCTATTGACAATGGTCATGAACTCTGCCCTGGTAATGGGCTGATTAGGTCTGAAAGTACCGTCTGGATAACCGCTGAGCCAACTAATGGAAGCTGCATAGGCAATATCGTTGGCAGCCCAGTGACCTGCAATGTCGGAGAAGCCTCTTTGCATCACAGGCTGCATCCACATGACCCTGGCGAAGCGGGCGGTAATGGCTGCTAGTTCGCCTCTAGTGATAGTGTCGTTGGGTCTAAAGGAGCCATCGGGATAGCCATTGACTATACCTAGCTTACCCATTGTTGATACAGCATTGTTGTGCCAATTGCTTGAACTCACATCGAAGAATGGATTATCCTGTGCCCAATATGCTTCTCGCATATCATCTTCCAGTAACCTGAAGAACACAGTGGCAACTTCCGCGCGAGTGATATTTCGCTCAGGCTGAACGGTGTTATCTGGATAGCCGATTATATAGGCGTAATGGTCGGGGAAGAACATGGTTATGGGAATCATCATATCTTCCAGCTCGATTATATCGGGATCTTCCTCGAACTCGCCCTCCCAGGATTCGCCATCTGGCTCACCAGTTTTTTCATTGTGTATAACTATATCGATTGTCATGTCGCTGGATAAATGGGGTACTGAAAAGGCAACATTTGACCTATTGGACGTTCCAGCCACACTGGACTGTACGCTCACCACATGACCCAGCACATTGTACCAATTGCCCATTTCCTCCACCAACTGGTAGGTTTTACCACCTTCAAGGTCAGGAATGGTAGTGGAGCCCGTGTTTGCTGGAATGGCATACCTGCCAAGCCTTGCCCAGCCGGTATCTTCCCTCACATAAAGCACCGCCCAAAATACCTCGCCGGTTACAACAATGGCTCCGGAGGTTTCCACAAGCACTTTGGAAATTCTTAAAGTTGCTGTGCCTGCTTTATATTGATTGTGGAAAGTCGGATATTGGGAATCTGGATAATTCACCACAGCCGTCAGTTTGTTTCCTTGGTTTGTGACCACCACTGAGACATTGTAAACAGTTGTGTCGGTGAGCCAACCAGCTCCGCTCACCATGGTTTCCCTCACGGTGTAATTGTATGTTCCGGTGCGAGTGTATTCGATGGCGGGGAAGACTATGTTGCCAGCTGCATCGTTGGTAGCTGTTGCAACTTGCACTCCATTTTCAAAGACCGTGAAGCTGAATTGACCCGCTGATATGACAGCACCGTTTCCAGAAACAACCTTTCTCGCTCTCAGGTTCACCGAAGTGGGGGAGGGGACATCCGCATAGGATGCTTGGCTCATGCTGGTTTCAGCATTACCCACATGGGTTTCAGTACCACCCACGGGAGTGTAATAGAGATGAGCGTTATTTCGTATTGTGCCTCGTGCGTTGCTGGATATGTTGAATATCACAGCCAATCTCATCGTTGTTCCGCCGACACCTGGAGCCAAATCCGCCACATTGACAGTGACGCTGATTCTAGCTGTGTCGCTGGTAACAGTATAGTTGCCCTCTAAAACACCATTTACCATGAGGGATTCTATTGACACATACTCCAGACCAGCCGGTATCGTATCTTCGATGCGGAAACTCTGGAAATTATTCAGTTCGTCTGGAAGTGTGAAGCTTATGGTATATATCACAGTTTGACCGCTGGAACCTGGGTTGTACGAACCCCGTGATGCGACTTTTGATAGGTCAGTGGGTGGTGTGATATTTCGTGGCTGCTCCCTGATGGTTTCATCGTCTTCACCATATAAGATACCGTTGTAATACAGCGATGCGGTGTTTGTTATTAGGCTGGTGGGGGAAGCTAGACTCGTGGGTGTGGCGGTGATGTCGAATAATACTCTGATTTCCATTTTACCGTCTGGCTCCAGCTTTGCCAGACCAGCAGGAGTTAGCTCAATTTCATAGTCACGATGACCAGGTACAGTCAAGCTGGGGACATCCGCCAGTTGATAATCGAAAGCGTGTAGCAAAGATGATTGGGTAGCAGCACCAGTGAACTCAATATACACCACAGAGGGGCTGGAGAGTTCTGGGCTGGGATAAGTATCCACCACCAGTAGAGAAGTGAATGTGGCAACATCACTGGGTAATGTCCAGCTAATGGTGTAGCCCATTGTAGCTCCAGGAGCGTAGAGGTGACTGTCAGCGGTTTTGCTGAAATCATCCTCATCCATATCGTTGTCATCCTCGGCATCGGGGATTGTGCTGCCGTTATAGAAGAGCTGGGCATTGTTTGTGATTATTCCTTCGGCATTTGCATTCACATCGAAGGTCATCTTTATCTCGAAGACCTGGTTGTTTATGAGCAACGCCCGACCAGCAGGAGTGAGCTCGATTTCAAAGGCTTCGTAGCCGCTAGGACTGCTCACTGGAATGACCGTGTAATGTGTGCCAAAGGTCAATGAGGACAAAGTGGCAACGCCTGTGGAGTCGGTGATTCTGATGGAGTCTATAACTGGGTTGGAAAGCTCTGGGGAGGGATAAGTGTCTCGGACTATGAGCTGTGTTATGGCAGTGACATCACCGGGAAGTGTCCAACTGACGGTGTATCCCATCGCTCCACCAGGTACATAGAAGTCTTTGTGGGAATCTTTGGTAAAGTCGGAGTAGAACACATCCTCGCCGTCGCCGCCCGATGTTTTGCCATTATATCGGAGTGTGGCATTGTTTGTAATCGTGCCAGTGGCATTGTTATGAGCGGTGAACTGAATGTCTAGTATTACACTTGCGCCATTTGCGAGTTTGGCTATACCAGATGGTGTGAGAGCAATGGTGAGTGTACCGGTGGCTGAGTTGTTGACAATGGTATAATCATTGCTCGCTGGCGTGAGCTCATCAAAGTACAACGAGGTACCGCCAATGGTGAAAGCTGTCACTTGATTGAAGCTCACCTTGCTTTGGTCGTAATTGTCTATGATTTCCAGGGTGGTGATTTTACTCCTGGCATCAGTGGGCAGCGTCCAGCGTAGGCTATAATCAAGTTTGCCGCCTTGGGAGTATGTAATTCTTTTTGAAATTTTACTAAAATCGTCATAGGTAACAATTACGCTATCATCACCCATGGGACTGCCGTTGTATCTAAGCTCGGCATCGTTTTTGATGTCGCCGCTCGCACTCGCTGATGTGACAAATTGCATGGTCAGTCTGACTGGCGCGTTGTTTATCAATTGAGCGATGCCTACAGGGGTAAGAGTGATTGTTATTTTGTCGCCATCGTCGCCTAGAGTATAATGGGTGCTAAGGACAAGCGGTAACCCGCTACCGATGGTGAGGCTTTCTGAACCTATCACGAAGGTGACATTTGACTGGTCGTAATCATCAATGATTATTAGGCTGGTGATTGTGGCTATCGCGTTTGGTGGTAATTGCCAGGTGAGCTCGTAATCCAAGGTATCGCCTGGTTTGTAGGTGTATTGGTCGGAAGATTTTGTAAAACCAGATGGGGAAACATTTTCTCCATCGCCGCCTTCATCCCGCCCGTTGTATCGGAGTCTCGCGTTATTTGTGATAGTTCCGGTGGCGTTGGATGCTGCGGTGAATTCCAGCTTCAAGGTAACAACTGCGTTGTTGGTGAGTTTGGCAAGCCCGTTAGCTGTTAGTGCAATTGTCAAAGTACCTGTGCCATCGTCGTTGATGGTGTAGTCGCCAGCAGATGGAGTTACTGAGTTGAAGACTAGCGGTGTTGCACCAACATTGAAAGATACAACTTGGCTGAAGTTGACTTTGGTTTGGTCGTAGTTGTCGATGATTTCCAGGTTAGCTATGTCATCCTCAGCATCAATCGGGAGTGTCCATCTCAAAGTATAGTCAAGCTTTCCGCCCTGGGAGTAGGTGAGTCTGTCAGATTGTTTTGTGAAGTCATCGTAGCTAATGTCCTCGCCATCGCCACCTACTGGAGTGCCGTTGTAGAAGAGTTCTGCATCGTTGTGGATGTCTCCGCTTATACCGGGAAGGGTGGTGAATTGCATGGTGATCGTGACGTTTGCGTTGTTTTCTATTTTCGCTCTACCATGTGTGGTGAGAGTAATGGTCACAATGTCACCGTCATCGCTGATTAAATAATCACCATCGCTGGGTGTGATGTTGTTATAATCAAGAGATGTGCTTCCAATGGTAATGGATTCGGAACCAGTTACGAAGAAGACCCTACCTTGGTCGTAGTCATCTTCGATTCTTAGGCTGGAGATAGTTGCTACCGCATTGTCAGGTAACATCCAGCTGATTTCATAATCTAAAGTATCCCCAGGTTTATATGTCATCTGGTCTGAAGATTTTGTAAAGCCAGAATCCTTTACTTCCTCTGAGCCTTCGCCAGCAGGTGTTCCATTGAAGAATAGTTCCGCCTCATTGCGTAGAACACCCTTAGCATCATCAAGCACATCGAACACCACTCCCACAGTGACCGTGGCATTATTGGCGGATTTTGCGATGCCTATACCGGCTGGGGTAAGGGTGATGGTCAGCGGTCCGGTAGTGGAGTCTGTAACTGTGTAGTCGGTACCCAGCGTAAGTGGGGTGGCACCAATCATGAAGGATGTAACTACTCCATTTTCCACCATGGTATGATCGTATTTGTCTATGATGTACAAGCTGTTTATCTTGGAAGCGTCGCTGGGTAGCCTGAAGGTCATAGTATATGAGATTGGCATATCAGCAACATAGCTAATGAGGTCTGAGGATTTGGTGAAGCCGCTGTCTGTGACACTATCACCGCCACCCCCGCTTTTTTTGCCATTGTAAAGCAGCTCTGCGCTATTGACTATGTTACCAGTAGCGTTATCTTTGGCTTTGAATCGCATCTGTAAGGTGACCGTAGCTCCGTTTGTAAGCTTGGCAAGCCCATGACTGGTGAGAGCGATGGTGAGCTTGTCACCGTCGTTTAATATTAAATAGTCGCCATCAGCTGGTGTTGTATTGTTGTAATCTAGGGTTGTTGCACCGATGGTCAGTACAACAGACCCTGTAACGAAATCTACCTTGCCCTGGTCATAGTCATCAACGATTTCTAAAGTGTTGATTTTTCTCCGTGCATCGACAGGAAGCGTCCATGTCATGGTGTAATCAAGGATGTCACCTGGCTCATAAGTGAGCTGGGAAGCTGCCTTGGTGAAATTGTCGTATTGGACGTTTTCGCTATCATCACCCACTGGGGTTCCGTTGTAGTAGAGTGTCGCATCGTTTTTGATGTTGCCTGTTGCGCCGGGAAGAGTGATGAATTTATAGCTCACGGTGACTGGGGCGTTGTCTGCTAACTCAAACAAGTCTATGAGGGTTATTATGAGTTCATTGTTTGCAGTATCATCAAAAACTGTATATTGTGCTGGAAGAAGCGTTTTTGGCCCAATAGTAAACACAACTGAAGTAGCATCGAAAGCGACATGAGTGTCATCATATTCATCAATAATGTACAAGCTAGTTATGGTGGCTACCGCATTGGCAGGTAGTGTCCAGCTGATGGTGTAATCCAAAATATCGCCTGGAATATAGGTGTATTGGTCTGAGGATTTGTTGAAACCAGAAGGCGTTATTGTTTCACCATCGCCACCTTCATCGCGCCCATTGTAAATTAGTCTTGCATTATTGGTGATGGTACCCGTAGCGTTTGAAGCTGTTGCAAACTCAAGCTTCAAAATGACCACCGCACTATTAGCAAGCTTGGCAAGCCCACTGGCTGTGAGTGTAATTGTCAGCGTACCCGTAGAATCGTCATCGCTGATGGTGTAGTCGCCTAACGCAAAGACAAGTGGCGTTGCACCAACATTGAAGGATACAACCTGGTTAAAGCTGACCTTGCTTTGGTCATAATTATCGATGATTTGCAAGGTTGCTATATCATCTTTCGCATCAACCGGGAGCGTCCATCTCAAAGTATAATCAAGCATGCCTCCCTGGGAGTAGGTGAGTCTATCAGATAGTTTTGTAAAGTCGTCGTAGCTGATGTTCTCGCCGTCGCCGCCAGCAGATGTGCCGTTGTAGAACAGCTCTGCGCTGTTGTGAATATCACCACTTATACCAGGCTTGGCGGTGAATGTGTAGCTTATGGTGACTGTGGCGTTGTCTTTTAGCTGAGCCATATCGTCAAGAGTTATAAGCAATTGCCCAGTGATGCTTGTATCAATGGTGTAATGAACACCGGAGGTCAAGTCATAGCTGCCGATTTTAAACACCATAGAGCCAGAAACGAAGGCGACTCTCGAGTCATCATAACTGTCGATGATATACAAACTGGTGATAGTTGCTTCTGCATTATCAGGCAGTACCCAACTGATTTCGTAATGTAGAGGGTCACCTGGTTTGTATGTCATCTGCTCTGATGATTTGGTAAAACCAGAATCTGTAACTTCCTCGAAGTCTTCCCCAGCCGGATTACCGTTGAAATACAGAGTCGCATCGTTGCGCAAGGTTCCTGAAGCGTCATCCAACACATCAAATTCCACTTGCAAGGTGACAGTGGCATTGTCAGCAGATTGTGCGATGCCTAAACCTGATGAGCTGAGGGTAATGGTCAGCACTCCGGTTGTGAGTTCTGTAACTGAATAGTCAGAGGTTGAAAGTGTTGTCGCGCCAATAATGAAGGAAGTAACCGCTCCATTCTCCACCATAAGATGGTTGTATTCATCTTCAATGTGAAGTGAAGCAATCTTTGATGCATCACTGGGTAGCTTGAAAGTCATGGTATATGAAATAGGTTTATCCGGTACATAGCTGATGAGGTCAGAATCTTTCTTAAAGCCAGTATCGGTAACATCATCACCATCACCACCGCTTTTTTTGCTGTTATAATACAGCTCTGCGCTGTTGGAAATATCGCCAGAAGCGGTGTCTTTCACTTCAAACTCTGTACGCAATACGATGGTAGCTCCGTTGGAAAGCTTGGTTAGACCATGGTCTGTTAGAGTTATGATGAGAGTACCTGTTGTGTCATCATCGCTGACGATGAAGTCACCAGCACTTGGTGTGGTACTGTTGTAAACAAAAGGTGTCAAGCCAATAAAGAAGGAGAGAACTCGAGTAAACTCAACATTACTTTGGTCGTAGTTATCAACGATTTCTAAAGTGGTGATTTTACCCCGAGCATCTTCGGGAAGCGTCCATGACATGGTGTACTCAAGCGAATCTTCAGGCTCGTATGTGAGCTGGTTTGCGGTTTTCGTGAAGTTGTCATATTGGACGTTTTCGCTATCTTCACCCACTGGTGTGTGGTTATATTGGAGCTCAGCATCATTTCTGATGTTGCCGGTTATGCCGGGAAGTACCTTAAATTCCATGGTTAAGGTTACTGGAGCATTGCCAACAAGTTTAAGTAGACCCGCTGTGGTGAGATCGATGGTGATTTTATCAAGGTCATCAGCGATAGTATAGTCAAATCCCGCTCCCCTTGTGAGTGATGTAGACGTACCAATGACAAGCACATCAGAACCAGTTTCAAATTGAACTCTAGCCTCATCATAATCATCAACGATGATCAAACTGGTGATTGTAGACGTAGCATCAACAGGGAGTGTCCAAGTGATGGTGTACTCAAGGACATCGTCCGGTTTATATGTATATTGATTAGCAGTTTTTATAAAGTCAGAGGGATTTATAATCTTCGTAGAAGTGTCATCAGGAGTATCTGTTGTCGGATCAGGCTCAGTTGCTGGAATGGTTTGATAGTATATCTCTGCAGTATTTATAATACTACCAGATGTCCAGCTGGAGCTGACTGTTGTACTAATGATGATTTCTACCATTTTGTTCGCATTATTGGTAAGGAATTCCTTAGGTATATATACACTCACATCTTGCCCACTACGATTGACAGTCAGAGTACGATCGCTACCAGCGCTGATACCATCTATGATACGCCCAGTTGCGCTGACAAAATCAAGCTCAACAGGCAGCTCATCAAAGACAAGCATACCTTCGTAACCGTCTAAGTCTGACGGCAAGGTAAAGGAAATTGTATAAACAATCGGGTCGCCCACAGCATTGAACTTATCGGTGGAGTCTTTTGTGAAGCCAGTTACGAGGTCGAGTGGAGTCACGGTTTCGGTGTCGGTGTCGTCGGGCGTATCGGTGTTCGGGTTTGGTATGGTCGAACCGAGCTGGTAGTAGATTTCGGCGGTGTTAACGATGTTGCCGCTTGTCCAGTTAGAGTTGACCTCGGTGACGATGATAATCTCCACGGTCTCGCTTTCGTAATCTTCAAATAGCGTGTCGCTGATGTAGATGGTCAGCTCTCCCGAGCTGTGGACTATCGTGAGAGCTTGGTCGCTGTTGGTACCGGTGCCGATAATCTTTGCGCTGCTTCCAGTGGCGATGTAGTCAAGGGTGGTTGGTAGCTCGTCGTAGACGAGTATGCCGTCGTAACCCGTGAAGTCGGCGGGGAGTGTGAAGGAGACCTCGAAGGTGAGCCTATCACCCTCGCGACGGAAGTAGTCATCGGTATCTTTTGTGAAGCCAGTTACGGGGTCGAGTGGAGTCACGGTTTCGGTGTCGGTGTCGTCGGGCGTATCGGTGTTCGGGTTTGGTATGGTCGAACCGAGCTGGTAGTAGATTTCGGCGGTGTTAACGATGTTGCCGCTTGTCCAGTTAGAGTTGACCTCGGTGACGATGATAATCTCCACGGTCTCGCTTTCGTAATCTTCAAATAGCGTGTCGCTGATGTAGATGGTCAGCTCTCCCGAGCTGTGGACTATCGTGAGAGCTTGGTCGCTGTTGGTACCGGTGCCGATAATCTTTGCGCTGCTTCCAGTGGCGATGTAGTCAAGAGTGGTTGGTAGCTTGTCGTAGACGAGTATGCCGTCGTAGCCCGTGAAGTCGGCGGGGAGTGTGAAGGAGACCTCGAAGGTGAGCCTATCACCCTCGCGACGGAAGTAGTCGTCGGTATCCTTGGTAAAACCAGTGACGGGTTCAAGTTCCTTTACAATTTCTTCTGCTTCGTCTATCGTAACCGTATTAATTTCAAGTTCAGCATTATTTCGGATTACTCCATCTGCTCCAACAAGTACATTAAATTTTACATTAACAGTAACTAATTGATTAATAGCTAGCTTACCAAGACCAGAACTTGTGAGAGTTATTGTTAATGTGCCACTACCGCTATCGCTTGTGGTATAATCACCTGCTCCTAGTGTAGTCGCACCAATCGTTATAGTAGCAACACTACCACTAACAACTTTTGTATCATCATAATGATCGATTATAACTAAACTTGTTATACTAGCAACATCACTGGGTAGTACAAAGCTTATTTCGTATTCGACAGTTTTTCCAGGTACATATGCTGGATACAGGGAATCCTTACTAAATCCTGGGTCGTATGTATCAATATCTACACCAGTATCTTGCTCGTTAACCAGTACACTATTTGATAAAGTTGGAGTAGCTATTGTATCAAGGTCATCGTTGACTGTTACGGTGAATGTAATAACTAGCTTTTCATTGGCTGCAATTCTTCTAGTGAAACCAGTTCGCAGTTGAAGAATATTACTTTCTTCTTCCTCAACAAGAGTACTTGATGCAGTATTAATCCGTGAAATCCTTACAGGGGTACTATTTTGCATATTTACGTAAGGACGCAGGGTGTTCAAGTTATCTTGAATGAAAACAAACTCTGCATCGACTGATGAACTTATATTTTCTATTGTTATGGTGTATGTCAGTTCCTCTCCTGGGCTAGCGAATGTATCGTTGTTTTCATCAATGACAACTTTATCCACAACCAAGTCTGCAAAAGCAGTGTTAATGGATTCATCATTGTTCGCATCAGGAACCATTGGATTTAATGATGACGCAGTTGCATTATTATAGAGGAATAAAACTGTTGATTCATCTATGTCATAACGTACATAGACAACGAACATTATTCTAAATATTGTTTTTGGACCTACATTAAGTAAGAAACCCGTCATCAGGTCGCCGACATTGTAGAAACTAGTGGTATAGAGACTCCAGGTTGTTCCTCCATCGGTACTATATCTGATATATAATGGATTTCCACTTGGGTCTTCTATATGCTCGATTTTTGGCGTTGCGCTGGGGTCATATATATGTTCAAGAGTATCTTGTATCAGCAAACCATTTGCAGCAACAGTACCAGAGTTATTTATTTCGATGAGATAAGTGAGCATTTCTCCAGGTGAAGCATGACTATCACTGTTTTCATCTGTGACCCTTTTTTCAACAGCAATACTTATTCTGCCTGTATCGATTTCAACATATTTTGTTGCATCGTAAGGAATTCCGGGAACAGTGTCGGTATACCACTCTATATCAACATCATTAAATAGAGATGCAACTAAGGAAACATCAAGCGTTGAACTAACAGTAACATCATATGTTATAGTAACAGTCGCACCAGCGGCTATATCTATTACAATACCTGATGACATCAATACAGCAACTGTACTGGTTGTTATTGTCCCACCATTGTTGATTGTGACAGTATTGGTATTTGGATTGTCAATATTACCAGGCAGCATGTTACCAAGAGAGTCGGTTATCAAAACATCCTTGGCGGTAATGAGACCTGTGTTTTTAATTTCAATGGTGTATGTGAGAGTTTCATATGGTGAAGCTATACCATCACCGCTTTGATCTGAAACCTTCTTTTCCAATGTTAGTTTTGGTTCGGTGGTTTGTATCATTGATGTAGCTGTAGCTGTGTAAGGAATACCTGTTATAGTCGATGCAGTCCATTCAAATGTCGCTGAGTTGCTAAGTTCAGTTACAATTGCAGTATTAAGAGTATTAATTACTGTTACATCAAAAGTTAGCGTCAAGCTAGTGCCTGTGGCTATCAATGGGGCTATATAACCAGTTGATATAAATGTGTCTAATGGTATGGTTGTAGTTACTACTCCATCTGATATGGTGACTAAATCAGTGAGTTGTATGGTGTCTATATATGAACTCAATTCACTGAGTGTGTCTATGATTTCCACATTCTGTGCATTAACTGTGCCGTTGTTTTCAATTTCTATTGTATATGTCAGTGTTTCACCAGGGGAGGCGTAGGTGTCGTTGTTTGCATCTGATACTTTTTTGGTGATTGTTAATACAGGAATGCCAGTTTGTATAGTATTGCTACCATGAGTGGACATATTGGAAAGAGACTTAACTTGCGTTACATCAATGTCTTTTACCCATACTGTGAATACTAAAGTTATTGATTCGTCTGGATCAAGTTGATCTAAGTAGAAACCATTTATTAGGTGGTCTATAGTCACGGTTCCAGGAAAAATTTGGTTAGCTGGTATCATAACTCTGTCGCTATAAATATTTACTGGCTTACTGAATGTGACAATAATTTCATCATCAGTTCCATTTTTCCTTACTTCAACTAGAGATGGAGATAACAAATCATCCATATCATCTTGAACAAAAATGTTTGCTATTGGTACAGGACTACCAGATGCGCTTCCTATGTTTTCGATATAAATTGTGTATGTTAGCTTTTCGCCAGGGGAAGCTATTCCGTCACCGTTTTCATCAATGACAGTCTTTATACCTAAGATGTCAGGATCACCTGTCGGTATTTCATTATAAAGGTCTAAATTGCCACTAGCTGAACGCACCTCTGCTGTGTTACGTAACCTGAGTACCGTTTCCATATCGAGGGATGTAATAACCGTCACATCAAATGTGATAGTGATTTCATCTGCAGGTAGTATTTCTAATATAGTGAAACCGTCAATAAGGTGTTGTACTGTTGATGGTGGAGTAAGGAATTCTGCGGGAGAAGTAGCACTTCCATTTCTCTCAATTGTAATTCCATTGCCAGTAGGTGGGTAAATATATTCATCATAATCTTTCAATAATTCAGATAAAGTATCTCGAATCAAAACATCCGTTGCTTTGACCTTTCCCGTATTCCTTACTGTAATCGTATAAGTAAGAATCTCACCGCTTGATGCCTTACCATCTAAATTATCATCAGACACAGTTTTTGATCCTTCAAGGTGTGGTTCACCTGTGTCAATTTTTCCATCTAAAGTAAGTGACTTGCCAATATGAATTGTATTTAAAAGCTCAGTAACTATATTTACATTCAAGTCTGACTTTACGACAACATCAAACTTAATTGTAAGGAATTCATCGAAAGGTATACTTTCGATAGTTATCCCAGCCATGAGGTCTCCAACAGTATATATGTCAATTCTGTTAGTTTCATTCGATGGATACGCAACTTCGTTAAATATAATTAAAATTGGTATACTACGTGGATCCTCTATATACTGTACACCTGATACTTGCCATAATTGGCTCATGTCATCTTTTATATCCACGTATAGAGCATCAAGACCATTGCCTGGTAATTTATGTTCTACAATAATCTCATAATGTATGGTATCGCCTGGAGCAGCAACAGTGATGTTTTCGTCACTAGTAGCGATTTTATCACCTGTTACTTCATAGTCTTCGAGTAATTTATATAAGAAATCATGCACATATACTTTTGGCACATTTTTAGATTCAAAGAAGTCACTTGCATCGTTGAGTATCACATCCTCATACTCATCTTGCGAAGTAACCCATTCCCAATACTTATCAAAGTCAGGGTAAGGTTCTGTTGGAGGAGTTGCTGAAGCATCATATCTTGAAATTCTAACACTGTCATATCCCCAGTGAGGATCAGGTATCACATTGCCATTAGCATCTAAGGGAATACCAAAGTAATCTTCATTATCTGGTGCTGCGGGATAAATTAGAGGATAACTGGGGTCTGTGGATGTTTTAACAACATTGTCTGTTGTCAGTGGGTAAGCAATACGATGGGGCTTTTCTTCATCAACACCTTGATGTTGAATATCTACAACAGTATAAAAATTATCTGCAACATAAACAACCTTACGGTCTTGTACACGGTTGTAAACCTGCTCTTTACCTAGTACCCAAAACTTTCCGTTTTCTCCTATTTCAACTTCGAATGTCGCATCAATGATTGAATAAGTACCATCTAGAACACCAGTGTCTTTTAGTAAATCACCAACCTCATACCTATCATCTTCAAATGCAGCTTCAAACTCCTCTCGAGTGAAATCAGTAAGTAAGAAATTAGAGTCTGTTGGGTCATATGGGATGAAGACATAACGGAGTTCTAGTAGTTGAGAATTGACTTGAAGGTTGAGTTGTGGGTCATTGACTCCAGCGGGAACAGTTACACTGATTTTAACTGTCTCCACTGGCGGTACACCAGGGCTTTCATCTACAAGATAAATTTTTCGGAAAGGCTTTTCAAAAGCTATTTCAATGGCTGCCACACTGGGAGCACCACGCATATACATTACTTCGTAGCAATAAAGATTATACATACCACGAGCAAGACTACCCTGTGCAGATGCATAGTATTTATCTGAGTAGTCCCAACCCCAAGCTATTGAGCCAGAACCATCAAGGGATGTTTTGTATAAGTTACCTGAATCGTCAATGAAAAGAGTTGCAGACTGGAATGTGCTAAGTGCGCTAATGTATGGTAATTCCTTTAACATCATTGCATCATACGCGAAGCTACCAAAATCATCCAATTCAACTACAAGCCCAATCCAACCTCGTTCGTTTTCTTTGACAACAGGAGTGCTTGTAACTTCAGTAATTCCTGCAGGTAAAGCAGCTCCGCTTCCAGATCCACTACGGTTCAAAGCCCATACACCAGTATAACTATCTTCAGCAATATAGAAGTTTGCGCTGTAGGTACCATTTGCATCACGCCTCATCACGTAAACAAGCCTATTACCATCTTTATCAAGGGGATAATCTCGATCGTGGTTGCTCGGGTTGCCTCCATCTGTTGTTTCCATGTATTTTTTGTCATATATCGTTGGATGTAGACCATCAAATGACCACCAAGAACCATAATTACTATAATTACTAAATTGTGCTGCTGTAACAGGCGAGCCTGAAAATACTGGAGCCTTTGTGTAAGTATGATTATCGTTATTGTACTCAGTATCACCATCACCAAGGGTTTTTAACAAGGTAGCTTTTTGTACGTAATTTGTGTGTTTCGATGATGAGGTAGTAAGTAATGTTCCATCTGTACCGAATGAATATGCGTAATTGTAACCCCAAAACCAAATACGTCCATACACATCAATTATATAATTGACATACTTACCAGCTATAGCAGCAGCTGCTTTTGGTGCATCTGAATATGGATAAGCAAAGTCATCTGTTGAGTCGAGGTCGAATAACACTATTTCAGGGGTATGAACATCAGTTGATGAACCTGAAGATGCGTATTTGTAAGTCCATCCTCCTGGAGCGGTATATGTTCTATTAAGATTTGTTGATGAATAGCCATATATTCTTCCCCATTGCCATGCGTTTCCATCTATATCAACAGCAAGGCTTGTGTCACTGTTTGCAGAAATACTTACAATTTCTATGTTTTCAAAAAAAGTTACTTTCTGCGGATAATTATAATAACCAGAAGCAGAAGAACCAAGACCTAGCTGGTCGTGGTTGTTGTATCCCCATGTATATATATCACCAGCAGAGTCAAGTACAATACCATGTTGGTTACCTAATTCTATATCAACGATTTTTTCTCCTGGTGTAATAACAGGATCGAATCGATGGGTTATATCCTGTGCTGTTCTTACATAACCACTATTGTCAGGTATTCTGTAACCATCAGCGTAACCAAATGCAAAAATCCTTATTCTATTATCGCGGGTATCCCTAGCTAAAACGTAAGTACAGCTTGCATTTTCTGAGCTTGTAACTACTTTTATTATTTCAATTTCGTCGTATGGTAATGATGAAACAAGTGTAGGAGTATGGTTAGCGGATGTAACTGTATTATTACCCATTTGTCCTTGGCTTCCGTTTCCCCATGCAAAGAGACGCCCAGGATATAAACTACTTGTTGTGGCTGCTAATGCGTAACTTGTATGATATCCGCCAACGATTTGTGTAATGAAGATATCATTATCAACAAAAAATGGTACTCTAATCATTCCTCCAGCATAAGATTCTGTAAAATTAGGGTGAGTACCGAGCATACCAGAAGCATCATAACCCCATGTCCATACTTTTCCAGCTGCATCTAATGCTAGACCACCAAGATAGTTTGTTTCTGCTGCGACAAATTTTATAATCGATATCTGACCAACTGTCGGCGCAGGTTGAAAAGGTTCAGGTGGTGTTCCACCAGTAAAGGGTAGCACATTTATTGGTGCGTTCTCACCTAACAGAGCAACTGCTTCGGGGGCTATTTCCACTGGGACTTCGTTGTTGCCTAGAGTTAGTATTGCTTGGATAGCATCTGCTGTATCAATAAAATCATCAGAATCATCTATATTGGAGTCGGGGTCTTCAATAGAAGGTTCTAGGAGAGAAGAAGGAGCTGCGGAAGTTGATGACATTTCTACATTTATTATGTCGTCTATTGGGTCATTATCGACGAAATTTTCATCATTTGTTTCAGCCATGTTTTCATCGGAAACAACTTCATCGTTTTCCAACTTTGAAACATGGAAATCTACACTTTCATTTTCATCGTTTTCTACAATTGAATAAACGCCAAAATGGTCTTTATAACCATCTGGAAAAGCGCGCAGCTGTGCCTCTCCTTTCTCGGTGAATTGGGCAGACTCCGCCCATACAGAGCCGAAAAGTGGAAAAACAAGAGTAATTGCAAGGATAAACGTGATTACACGCCTTGCATCTCCTGTTTTAGACATGAATAAATGCGACATCTTCATCAATATGTCCCCCGCTTGCATTTAATTAGACGCATTGCGCCTATATCATCATCAATATTATCGAGTTAATTTGTTGAAAACTAAACACATTGGGTATGCTTTTAGGCAATAAATATATAGTTTTATTGAATTTCGTGTTCGTGTTCGTCTGATTACTTTGGAAAAAATGGTAAAAATATGTGGTAAGGAAAGTAATATGGATAGAATGACTCTCGTTTTTTACTGATATTTTTTGCATTTTTGATAAGTAGAAATTTTTCACATTTTTGCTTTCTCAGATTACCAACCGATTAGGTAGGTTTTCATCACTTTGGATGAGCAAAAAATGCAGTAAGAATAGTAAGGAATGGTGTCTAAGATACTTTATGAAAAATTGTAAATAATGTACTAGCGCAAGACTAGGTTTTGTGTTACAATATAATATAGTATATTTGGGAAGGGGTAGTGTATCTTTGGGAGCAATTATGAGAGCCAATAAAGATAAAAATCATACTCTTGCCATTTTGTTGTTTTTCACGATTCTTTTATTCCTTACTGGCTGCTTGCGGGTTACAGCTGACGATTTATATAGTCTCCCACAAGTCTCCCAAGACTATCTCCGACTCTCAGAACAGATTAACATTATATTAAGCCAAGGTGCAGAATTTTCCCCACCCACCAACGGACAAAATAGACAGGCGGTTCAGCTCAAAGATATTAATGGAAATGGTGTCAACGAGGTGCTTGCCTTTTTTGCAATTCCTGGCGAGAGCACATTGAGCTTATATATCTTTGAAATGATGGATGGGGATTATACGGTTGTCGAAATTATCGAGGTCGTTGGCGATGCTTTTGAGAGTGTCAGATATTCTGATTTAGATGGCGATGGGGAAGTAGAAATAATCCTTGGTTGGCAAATGGGACCCACATTAAAATACTTTTCAATTTTCACAGTTAAGGAATTCCGTGCTGTTTTGCTAATGAGGGAAGAGTTCAGCGAGATTACCCTTTGTGACCTAACGGGAAACGGTAATGATGATGTCATAGCTCTGAGACTTCCAAGCCAGGATACAGCTGCCCTTGTACAAATTTATACATTGATGCCTGATGGAGAAATTTTGAATTCCGAAGCTAGATTATCCGCTGGTGTAGAAGCCTTTGCTAAAATTCAAGCTGGAATGCTTTCTGACAATGTAAACGCATTGTTCGTGGAAAGCGAAGGACGTTTCGACCACGGAAATTTGGTGACAGATATATTCGCATTTCAAAATGATATGTTTACTAATATTTCATTGACGGGTGCAGGTGGAGTGAGCGAAGGAACAGTCAGAGCGAGAAATATATATAGTGCTGACATCAACGATGATGGAGTTTTTAAATTTCCAATTCCTAGGCTACTGAAAGCTCAATCGGATACACCTTATTATGTAATGGACTGGTTTTCCATGGACAGCAGTGGCGATTTTGACCTTGCCCTTACCACATATCATAATAGTTTCGATGAATGGTATTTAATTCTGCCTCCCAATTGGAGAGAAAAGGTGTCTGTACGCAGAGAAAATATTGTTTCCGGGGAACGGACTGTCATATTTTCCTTTATTGCCAACGAGGACGGTCCCTATGTGGACTTTCTAAAGATACATCGTTTGTCTGGTGATATAGACGAGGAGAGGGAAGTTTCAAAAGGTAGGGTAATCCTTACTTCAGAAGGCTTGTCCACATATGCCTTCGAACTACTAGCAGCCCCGAACAGTCACGGATTAGATTTTAGCGAGGAGCTTATTAGAGCGAACTTTCGATTGATATATACAGAATGGACAAATTGAATAATTAATAATTAATGATGAATAATGAATAATTAACTATGCAGATTTACTTGCCCTGTCTATACATTATATATATACGATTCTTTTAAAGCATTTTATGCTTTATCATATACAAATGGAGAATTGAGAATATGACATTATTGAGAAAGATTTTGGTCCTTGAGGATGAGGCTAGTATTCGTAGCTTTGTTGTGATTAATCTTAAGCGAGCTGGATATGAGGTTGTGGAGGCGGAGACTGGTGCTGAAGCTTTTGAATTGCTTAGGAAACATACCGATATCAAAGTCGCGATACTGGATATCATGCTCCCTGATACTGACGGATTTGAGGTTTGTAGAAAAATCCGAGCAGCCGACCCACAAATCGGTATCATCATGCTGTCGGCAAAGACCCAGGAAATGGATAAAGTCACCGGCTTGATGACTGGAGCCGACGATTATGTAACCAAACCTTTTTCTCCTGCGGAGCTAACGGCAAGGGTGGATGCTCTTTTGAGAAGATCCGAAGTAACCTTTGGGCAGCCCGACAACGGTATAATCGTATCCGGTCCCTTTAAGTTAAATACCAGAAACAGAACCTTGGAAAAACAAGGAACTAGGATTAAAATTACTCAGGTGGAATATACTATTATTAAAATGTTCATGGATAATCCAGGTAAGGCTCTATCCAGGGAGGATATACTAAACACCGTGTGGGGCAGGGATTATTTCGGCGAGGTAAAGATTGCCGATGTGAACATCAGGCGGCTTCGCATAAAAATAGAAGACGACCCAACAAATCCACAATTCATCACCACTCTATGGGGCTTCGGATACAAATGGGGAGTCTGAAATTAATTATTAATTAAGGTACTTGGAGGGTTGAGTTGGAAGGAGTGTTTTCTAGTTTTGCTAGTGCCATGCGGCAAAAGTGGCTCAGAGTTACTATTTTTACCATACTCGGAGCAGTTGTGAGTGTTGTTTTACTTTTCTCCTTCATTATATATAATTATTATTACTCCACGGTACGTACGGGGCTGGAGGCAAAAGCTAGGACAGCCACAGACTTTTTTGCTAATTTTGTTTCAAGGTCATATGCAGATTACTATAATAGCGCATACAGATATACAGAAACCTTCCGCGAAGCAGATCGCTTGGAACTCCAATTCATCACTGCAGATGGCAGTATCATGATTTCCTCATCCACTATTACTTCTGGCACAACCTTAGATTCTCCCGATGTTTTTTCTGCCATCGAATCTCGGCAGATTTCAACATGGATTGGAAGACGCAGAACAACTGGAGAGCGAATTATGGCAGCATCTGCTCCCCTTATATATAGTGGTGGAGAAGTCGTTGGAGTTATGCGATATATTACAAGTTTGGAACGAGTCGATAGACAAGTTACAATGAGTATTTTTGTTGCTGTGGGAATCGGTTTAGCTGTACTGCTTTTCGTGTTCACAGTGAACCTTATCTTTGTAAGGTCAGTTATTAAACCAGTCAGCGAAATTACGAAAATGTCGAAACGAATTGCTGAAGGTAGTTATGGGATTCAAATTATTAACAGTTATGAAGACGAAATTGGTGAAATGGTGGATTCCATAAATGAAATGTCACAAAAAATAGCTCAGACTGATAAAATCCAAGCGGAGTTCATATCTTCTGTTTCCCACGAATTGAGAACACCTTTGACCGCCATAACAGGCTGGGGCGAAACCCTTATATATAATGAGCAACTGGATGAGGAATCCCAGCGGGGTATAAACATCATGCTCAAAGAAGCCACCCGTCTTACAAAGATGGTGGAAGAAATGTTGGAGTTTACCAGGATAGAAGATGGACGTTTCACTTTGAATGTGGAATTAATAGACATAGCGGCGGAGCTGGAAGACTCCATCTTCACATTTAGGGAATTGCTTCATAAAGACGAGCTTGAGTTTGCATATTCTTCCCATTTAGACGACGATGCAATCATTTCGGGAGACCCAAACCGCCTAAAGCAAGTTTTCTTAAACCTCTTTGACAATGCAGCAAAATACGGTAGAGATGGAAAACGCATCGATGTGGCTGTTTTTTTAGCTTCACCCGACTCAGTGGGAATCACCATCCGGGACTACGGTATCGGTGTTCCAGAGGATGAGCTGGAGAGCATCAAAATGAAGTTCTACAAAGGCAGCAACTCCTTTAAAGAACGGGGAAGCGGGATTGGGCTTGCCGTTTGCGAAGAAATAATCAAACTCCATGGAGGAAAGCTAGAGCTTGCAAATGCAATGGGTGGCGGCTTTCTAGTGACGATATTTTTACCAATGAACAACGAGATGGCAACAGTATGACTAATGTTAAGATGAGATAAATGACTTAAAGTAACGAAAGGCAATTTTACATAAATTATGGCTAGCTCAGAAAGTAAGGAATTGCGTACTTCGATAGGCGGACAGGCTTTAATCGAGGGAATAATGATGCGAGGACCAAAAAAACAGGCAACAGTGGTGAGAACAAAGGATGGATTGGTCACAAAAGTCGAAGAATTAAAGTTAGTTAAAGATAAGTATCCAATATTAGGTTATGTGTTTATCAGAGGAGTCGTAAATTTCGTAAACTCAATGACAGTTGGTATGAAAGCTTTGATGTTTTCAGCTGACCATATACCCGAAGAAGAGCAAGAAGAACCATCAAAATTCGAAAAATGGCTCAATTCTCGACTGGGAAATGATAAGGCGGAAAAATTTACCATCACTTTAGCGGTGGTTTTGGGCATCGCCCTGTCAGTCGGACTCTTTATGATATTACCAACATTTTTAGCAGGTATTTTTACATTACATATAAGCAGTGCGATTGCCAGAAACCTCATAGAAGGCTGCATTCGTATAGTCATTTTTCTATCATATATGTGGCTCGCCACGCGGCTTGAGGATATAAAACGAATGTGGGCATACCATGGCGCTGAACATAAAACCATATATTGCTACGAAAAGGGATTGCCCTTAACCATTGAAAACGTAAGGCTTCAGTCCAGGATGCACCCCCGCTGCGGAACGAGTTTTATGTTCATTGTTATGATAGTAAGCATATTAGTATTCTCAACTGCCACCTGGAGTAATGTATGGATGCGTATTGTTTTGCGATTGCTCCTGCTACCGGTTGTGGTATCTATCAGTTACGAAATTATCAGGTTGGCAGGAAAGTATGACAATCCGATCACTAAATTCGTCTCAGCACCGGGTAAAGCCCTCCAAAGGCTTACAACACAAGAGCCTGACGATGAAATGATCGAAGTTGCGATAGAAGCCATGCTTTTGGTGATTCCAGAGACTCCAGAGGAAGCGTTGTGGTAATGCGATTATGAGTAATAGAGGATGTAGTAATATATGAATACGTATAACGACCTCTATTTGAGAGCGCGAAGGAAGCTGCGTGCGGCAAATATCGAAGCATATGAGCTGGAAGCGCGTTTGATAATATCCCATGCAACTGGGAAGACTCGTGAGGAGTTGCTTGAACTAAGCAGATTTTTCATTGCAGACAACGATATCTTAAATACAGTTGACGAAATGCTTGAAAGACGGCTCAGTGGCGAACCTGTTGCTTATATAGTCGGGGAATGGGAGTTTTATGGTATGCCACTGTCTGTGGACAGGTCTGTTTTGATTCCAAGAGTGGATACCGAAATCCTGGCAGCAGAGGCGATACGCTTAATGAAGCTCAAAGGAGAAAAGACAAGGGTGCTAGACCTTTGTACAGGAAGCGGAGCCATTGGGCTTGCAGTAGCAGCAAATGTTCCCGATTGCCGTGTGGTGGCTGCAGACATTTCAGAGAGTGCTTTAGCGATTTGCCGTATGAATATGCTGCGCAACCGATTGACTCGTAATGTGACAGCCATACTAGCAGACGCTCGAGAAGAACCGCCATCCTTATTGGGAACATTCGATGCGATTGTTTGCAATCCTCCTTACATTCCCACCTGGGAGCTTTCGAGATTAGATACATCCGTTCGAGACTATGAACCTAGATTAGCACTTGACGGTGGTGATGATGGACTGGAATTTTTCAGATTAATCAGCAAAAAATGGCAAACGCTTCTCAGGGAAGGCGGTTATCTAGCTTTCGAGTGCGGTATCGGACAATCCCAAGCAGTTTCTGATATAATGGAAGTAAATGGTTTCATAAATATAAAGACCCACCTTGACACCTTAGAAATAGAAAGGGTAATTGTGGGACAGGTTAAGAATTAGGAGTTAGGAATTAGGAGTTAGGTTTACCAAATTCCGCGTGAAATGACTGGGAGGTCAAAAACATGGCAGAGAAGAAAAAATACACACCGGCAACACCGGCGGAAGATAGGCAAAAGGCATTGGAAACAGCGATGTCCCAGATAGAAAAGAACCACGGTAAGGGAGCAATAATGCGCCTTGGCGATAGGCAAACCATTCAAGTTGATGCCATTTCCACGGGTTCTATTTCATTGGATTTTGCTTTGGGAATCGGTGGAGTGCCAAAGGGTAGGATAGTAGAAATATTCGGTCCGGAATCCTCTGGTAAAACCACTTTGGCTCTACACATCATAGCCGAAGCGCAAAAAGCAGGCGGTGAAGCTGCATTCATTGATGCGGAGCATGCTTTGGAACCCGCATATGCAAGGGCAGTTGGTGTTGATATTGAAAACCTTTTGATTTCACAACCCGATATGGGCGATGATGCCTTGGCTATTACGGAACTCTTGGTGCGTTCTGGTGCTGTGGATGTGGTGGTAATCGACTCTGTAGCAGCACTTGTTCCCAGACAAGAAGTGGAAGGTGAGATAGGGGATGCCAGCGTCGGTGTAGTTGCCAGACTCATGTCCCAAGCCCTCAGAAAGCTAGCAGGCTCCATATCTAGAACAAATTGCATAGTCATATTTATTAACCAGTTGCGTGAAAAAATCGGGGTGACATATGGAAATCCCGAAACCACACCAGGTGGTAGAGCTCTAAAATATTTTTCCAGTGTCCGCATCGATGTGAGACGAGCAGAAACTATTAAGGTAGGCACAGAGCAAGTTGGTAATAGAACAAGGGCAAAAATTGTGAAAAATAAAGTTGCTCCGCCATTTAGAGAAGCTGAATTTGATATAATGTTCGGCGAAGGCATATCAAAATATGGTGAAATAGTTGATTTAGGTGTCAGGCTTGGAATCATTGAAAAGAGCGGTGCATGGTACACAATCAGTGACCTTCGTTTCCAAGGCAGAGATAACCTGAAAGAATACCTTAAAGATCATCAAGATGTCTCAGACGAACTGGAAGCCCAAATCAGGCGAGATTCCCAAAAACTAATGTCCCCCCAAGAAAAAGTAGCAGCCATAGCAGCCGGCAGAGCGGTTGACATAGACGCAGACGATTTTGAGGGATAGGTTTTCAATGAACAATGAACAATTAGACCTCGTGTCATTCTAAGCACACCCGGTGTCATTCTGAGCGAAGCGAAGAATCTTATTGCAACACAACGAAAAACAAGTGAACACATATAGTGTGCGTATATCTATTGATAGCACCCAATATGTCATACTGAGGGAACCTCAATGTCATACTAAGCACACCCCGTGTCATTCTGAGCGAAGCGAAGAATCTTATTGCAACACAACGAAAAACGAATGAACACATATAGTGTGCGGGTGAACACATAATAAGTTCAAACGAAAAGGTGTACCTATTGACCATTGAAAGCGTTGAAAAGAAAAGTGAAAAATCCAGCATCTATATAATATATTTTGATGATGGCACCGAGATGAGTATGAATGCGAACCAACTTGGACTACATGGGATTCACGAAGGGAAAGAGTTTACCCAGGAAGAATATGCCCATTTTCGCATAGAAGTGGAACTTGGCGAATCTAAAGCAAAAGCATTGCAAACATTGGGGAGCAGACAGCTATCTTCAAGGGAAATACAAAAACGATTAATTAGCAAAGGTTATAGTCCTGAAATAGCAGAAATGACATCGGATTGGCTAAATGATATAGGCTTAATCAACGATGAAGAATATGGAAAATCCATAGCGAGACATTATGCCCAAAAAGGATATGGACAAGCAAGGATTAGGCAAGAGCTTTTCAAAAGAGGCATTGAACGTGAGTTATGGGAACAATCTTTAGAGGAAATAGAAGGAAGCGAAGATGCCGTATTTACGTTCATTGAAAGAAAGCTCCGAACGGGTGACAGCGAAAAGGATATAGAACGCATCACAGCAGCCTTAGTCCGAAGAGGTTACAGCTATTCGGAAGCAAAAGAGACATTGCGAAGATATTTCGATGAAAACGAAGATTGATGAATAACAATAAAAAATATGTAATAAAACAAACAAGGATAAAAAAATGTCTTTTAAAATCGGAATAGTCTCGCTGGGTTGTGCAAAAAACCTTATAAACACAGAACAAATGATGTACTTGCTCACCGAAGCAGGCTATGAAGTAACAAGCGAAACAGAGGATGTGGCAGCTGTCCTAGTGAATACCTGCGGCTTCATCGAAAGCGCAAAGATGGAAGCCATAGATACCATCATCGAACTGGGTAAGCTAAAAGAAGAAGGGCGCATAAAAAAACTCATAGTAGCTGGTTGCCTTGCTGAGCGATACAAAGATGAGATACTAAGCCAAATGCCGGAAATAGATGCAGTTGTAGGTGTTGGGAGCTTTGATGAAATTGTGGCTGCAGTAAAAGGAGCTTTAGCTGATATAGAAAATGCTACTGAAATCGATATAGCATCTGAAATCGAAAATGCATCTGGAAACGATAGCACACAAAAAACAAAGCAAATCCAATCTCAAACACAAGCAAAAGCCCAGTATTTTGGCGACATCAATGCAAAACTCAGCGAAACTAAAAGAGTCATTACAACATCCACTGCTTGGACATACCTGAAAATCGCCGACGGCTGCGATAATCATTGCGCCTACTGCGCTATCCCGAGTATTCGGGGCCGTTTTCGTAGCCGTCATATGGAAAACATAATAGATGAAGCAAAAGACCTTGCTCAAAAGGGTATTAAGGAACTAATTATAGTAGCGCAGGATGTGACGAGATATGGGCGTGATCTTTATGGGAAAGCAATGTTAGCAACGCTTCTTAGGGAGCTGTGTACCATTGAATCCATAAAGTGGATTCGTCTACATTATTTATATCCTGATGAAATTAGCGATGAACTTATTGAAGTAATCGCAGAAAATGATATAATAGTGAAGTATCTCGATATACCTATCCAACATATAAATGATGAAATACTGAAAAATATGGGTAGAAGGGGTACTGGCGATGAAATAAAGTCATTAATTTCGCATCTGCGGGAGCGGATACCTGGATTGGTGCTTCGCACAAGCATCATTGCTGGTTTACCTGGTGAAAATGATGAGCAGTTCGATGAGCTGGGACAATTTCTCAAAGAGGCGAAAATCCAACGTACTGGCATTTTTACATATTCTCCAGAAGAGGGAACGCCAGCTGCAGATATGGATAGACCAGAGCAATATATGGCTGAACACCGTGCAAAAGTGCTGGGTGACATCCAGTCCATCGTAATAGATGATTACAATGCAGCAAGAATTGGTACAACTACGGAAGTTTTAATCGAATCAATGACCGATGAAGGTTATATCGGTCGCAGTTATGCTGAATCTCCTGAAATAGATGGATATATCCATATTGATGGAGATGGGATAAACATAGATGAGTTCGTTTCTGTGCTGATAACAGATACACGAGACGGAGAATTGTTTGGGGTGAGAGTTCTCGATGAATACAGCGAATAAATTGACAATTGCAAGGATATTGCTGATACCTGTGTACCTGCTGGTGCTATACATAGGTTTCCGTGGCAGCAACTTGGTGGCGATGGCGATATTCATAATAGCATCATTGACAGACCTGGCGGATGGATATATAGCCAGAAGCAGAAATGAAGAAACGGAGTTCGGTGTATTCGCTGACCCCTTGGCAGATAAAATCCTTGTCGTTTCTGCAATGCTTTGGTTCGTGGAAAAGGGGACACTTCCAGGCTGGGTTGCTCTAATCGTGATAATCCGCGAGTTCATGGTGACAGCTCTCAGGCTCATCGCAGTGGGTAGCGGTAGGGTCATAGCTGCTGGTATTACAGGAAAAGTGAAGACTGTGGTGACGATGATATGCCTTTCAGCGATGCATATAAATATGCCCAGATGGATACTATATTATTGTTTCGCCGCTATATCAGCCACAACCATTGTATCAGGTATTGAATATTATGTTAAAAACTTCGATGTATTAAAACTCCAATTGAGCAATCGATAATGCATAAAACAGATAAATAAAAGGGGATTAGTTGAACTTGGAATTTAAAAAACTAACACTGGATGATATTGACAGACTAAGACCATACTTTACAGAAAACACATGCCGTATTAATGACTGTACGGTGGGTGGTACATTCATATGGCGAGATTATCATCAAACAGAGTACTCATTGGATGACGATGGAGTGCTATTTTTTAAGATATCATACCCAGAACCAGCATTCACACAGCCGAGGGGAATAGAACCTAATAGAGAGTCATATGAACGCATAATCGAATATGCCGAATCAAATGACCTACCAGTTCGCCTGTGTGCAGTAGGCGAAGCCAAGCTAGAGGGTATACTTGAACTCTTCCCAGGTTCGACAGTGAAAAGTGATAGAAACACATTCGACTATTTATATAATAGCAGCGACTTAACTACTCTTGCAGGTCGCAAATACTCGGGACAACGTAATCATATCAATAGGTTCATGCGTGAACACCCAACATGGTCATTTGAGCCGCTGACAAATGAACGAATCCCTGAAGTAATAGCCTTTTATCAAAAATTCGCCCAAGAAAACATCAAGGATGCTTTTTCATATAATGAAGGTAACTTAAAATCTGAGGAAGTTCTTGATAATTTCGAGCTATATGGTCAGTATGGCGGAGTGCTGTATGTGAAAGATGTGGTAGTTGGTGCTTCCTTTGGTGAGCCTCTTGGAGACACTCTCTATGTACACCAGGAAAAAGCCGATGTTTCCTATCATGGCGCATACCCCATGCTGGTAAACCAATTTGCGAAAATGTATGTCACAGATGAGATCGAGCATATAAACAGAGAAGAAGACGACGGCGTGGAAGGCTTACGCACATCAAAAATGTCATACCACCCATCCATGCTCATGACTAAATACACAGTTGAGCTTAAATACTAATGAGGTGATAAATTGCCAATCTACACAATTATCGCTGGTGTCAACGGAGTGGGAAAGTCTAGCTTGACAGGTGTATTAAGAGCCGAACGTAATGATTTGGGTTATATAATTGATGTTGACAAAATAGGTACAGAGACAAAAAGTAATCCAATAAATGCTGGGAAAATCGCATTGAATAAAATCGATGATTGTCTCTCAAAGGGCTTGTCTTTCACCCAAGAAACTACACTATCTGGTTTTAGAACAGAAAAGTCAGTTAAGATAGCCAAAGATAAAGGATATACCACTCGATTATTCTACATTGGTCTTGATACTGCTCTGGAGAGCGAAAAGCGCATCAAAAACCGAGTTGAAAAAGGTGGACATGATGTCGATTCAAAAGATGTCCAGCGGCGTTTTAATAAACGATTTGAAGATTTGATAAAAATTTTACCACTATGCGACGAAGTACGCCTGTATGACAACGAAAATGGATTCATCGAAGTTGCTGAATATAAAAACGGAAAGTTAATATGCAAAGGCGATTACAGACCAACATGGCTAGTGGAGCTAGCTAGAATGCTATAATAATTAAACTACAGATAATAATAAAAAGCGTCTAAAATATGCAAAAAGTGCATATTTTGGTCGCTTTTTTTTATTATTCTGTTTAGCTATAATACAATTCAAAATATGTATCGGCTAAAAGCGTACTTGTGCTCTTTTTCTTTCTATAATCACAAGCAGTAATAGAAAGGAAAAAGCGTAGATGGAAATATATGGTTATGTCCGCGTTTCCAGCATGGAACAAAATGAAGCCAGGCAAATGAAAGCCTTTGAGGAGCAATGCATATCAACGAGTAATATTTTCACAGACAAACAATCGGGGAACGATTTTGATAGACCCCAGTACAAAATGCTACTGGAAAAAATCAAGCCTGGCGATTTGCTCTATATAACGAGCATCGACAGGCTTGGTCGTAATTATGAAGAAATATTAAACCAATGGCGAATACTCACCAAGGAGTTATACATAGACATTGCAGTTTTAAGTATGCCTCTACTGGACACTCGCTTGAATAAAGACCTAATGGGTACCTTCATAGCAGATTTAGTCTTGCAAATACTATCCTTCGTAGCCCACAGCGAACGAGACAACATAAAAAGCCGCCAAGCCGAGGGCATAGCTGCCGCAAAAGCAAGGGGAGTCCGCTTCGGCAGGCCAAAAATAAAGCTCCCCGATAATTTCGACGAGCTGGTTAGTAAATGGGAGAGCGGTAAAATTAAGTTTCCGGAAGTCCTAGCAAAATCAGGCTTAAAACAAGCGACTTTCTATAAGCACCTACGAGAGCATCGAGAGAGTCGGTGAAAGCTGATAGGTGGAGATATAATGAGTTTCAAACTATGCAAAAGTGTACATTTATGTAGTGCGAATTTTTATATAATACAAGCTTTTCCATGCAAAATGGGAGGACATATTGTGCATATTTATGCAATTATTCATAAAATGATAGGTTATATGCATAAATAGCATGCTTTTATTCAAGTCATGTAAT